>OCPT01001688.1_pt1 | contig 11824 bp, 10 predicted proteins | sample 1538741 | NCBI WGS metagenome assembly OCPT01 (sample SAMN04571723, study PRJEB22368) | human gut metagenome | biome: human gut; material: stool | host: Homo sapiens | place: Luxembourg | collected 2012-12-06 | reverse complement strand
TTCTTAAGACCCGAAACCGAGCCGAAGAGAATTGTTTGGGGCTGCGTCCCCCTTTAGCAGATTTTCCGAGGCTTAGCTTTTCTTAAGACCCGAAACCGAGCCAAAGAGAATTGTTTGAGCTTGCGTCCCTTTCATCTGGAATAAAACCCACTCTCAACCTCCACCGGAATCACCCGCTCCTCAATCCCCTCAATCTCAATAAACCTCTGTCTCCCCAACATCTCCACCATCTGCGCAAGCAGCTCCCTGCTCCCCTGCGCCTCCATCTCCACGCGGTCATCCCAGTTATTTCTCACCCAACCGGTAACCCCCAGAGAACTGGCAATATAACAGGCCCGATAGCGAAATCCAACTCCCTGCACTCTCCCCGAAAACCAATAATGCTTCCTTATCAGATTCTCTCTCATCTCCGAACCCTTCCCATCCTGAACATCATGCTTTTTCCAGACTCCCCGGCCTTTCTCATACTCCTCAGCAATCTCCTCACCTGTCTCAGAATCCTGCAGAAACGTTCTGTACTTCTTTCTCTTAAAATCAAATATACTCAACAGCAACCCTCTCTCACAGCTACTGTGCCGGCAACTTAATTTCCCGAACATTCTCATATCTTTCCAGCCAGCCTGTTTCAGGAATCACTCTGCCGCCACACTACAATCACACCCTGATCACAAATCCGTCTTTTCTCGCTTTCGCTTTCGGATATTCCCCGGAGCGATAACCAAGCACACAATGACCAATTCCAACATAAGACTCCGGCACACCCCACTCTGCCTTCAATGCCTTTCCTTCTTCAGAAGCAAACACCTCTCTTGCACGATGAATCCAGCAGGAATCAACCCCAAGGGCATGAGCAGCATTCATCAGATTTCCCATAACCAGACTTCCATTTTCCACACATGTAGGCATATTACTGTCTGCAAAGACCACAACAACTGTCGGTGCCCCATAGAACGGATCACTCTCAGTCCCCATCACATTCGCATTCATTTTAGAAAGCTTCGCAACAAGTTCCGGATTCTGTGTTACTACCATAAGTGTACCCTGTTGTCCCATTCCGCTTGGTGCGTATTCCCCTGCTTCAAGAATTTCATTCAACACTTCTTCCGGCACCAGATCTTCTTTATAACCACGTACACTTCTTCGCTCCAAAAGAATTTTTATTGTTTCATTTATGTCTCATATCCTCCTGTATTTATTTTCATCACTGTCAAAGCAACATTACTGTCCACCACGTTCTCAGCAACACAGCCAGGCAACAATATCTTCCTATATTATAGCACTACATCTACCAAAACTCACCTGTATTTCCCATAATTTTCAGGCAATTTTCCTTGCCCCTGCATCACAACTGGTCTATAATAAAGAACAGACTAACATGAGGTATAAACTATATGAACAAAAAAGAAATTTCTGAAATCAAGAAACAGTTCACTCCCGAGAACTGTTCTCTCACCCGCATCTGCGGATGTTACGTTGACGGAGAAAAGAATAAAAAAACCGAACTGAAAGAAGCATTTCTCTCTTTATCAGAAGAAGAAATGTTCAAATACTTTGAAATTTTCCGCAAATCCCTTTCCGGAACAATAGGAAAAAATCTGATGAACATGGAATTTCCTCTCGAGCAGGAAACTGAGGGCGGAACTCAACATTTTCTTATGAAACTGAGAGAAAGCAAACTGACCGATGATGCACTGGTAGAAAGTTTCTACGATAAGATCATTGAAAACTATGATTATCCCGAAAACTACTACATCATCCTGATCCATGGAGTATATGATATCCCCGGAAAGTCTTCCGACGGTGCAGAAATGTTTGATGCATCTGATGAGATTTATGAGCACATCATGTGCTGTATCTGTCCTGTAAAACTCTCTAAGGCAGGTCTTTGCTACAATGCCGAAACCAACAGCATCCAGGACCGTATCCGCGACTGGATCGTGGAACTTCCGGATGTTGCTTTCCTTTTCCCGCAGTTTAACGACCGCAGCACTGACATCCATGGTGTCCTTTATTATAGTAAAAATGCAAACGAGCTTCGGGATATTTTTATCGATGAACTGCTTGGATGTACAGCACCTCTTTCTGCAGGAGGACAGCGTGATTCCTTTAACGCACTGGTTGAAGATACTCTGGGCGACGACTGCAGATATGACACTGTATTAAGCATTCACGAGAAATTAAACGACCTGATCGAATCACAGAAGGATGAGCCGGAACCTGTAGTTCTGACCAAATCTGAGGTAAAACGCCTCTTTGAAGAATGCGGCGTAGAAGATGAAAAACTACAGTCATTTGATGAACAATACGAGATCACAGCCGGGGAAAAATCCTCTCTGGTTGCTTCCAACATCACCAATACAAAAAGATTCGAGATCAAAACCCCGGATGTTGTAGTCCACGTAGATCCTGAACGTGCCGATCTTGTGGAAACACGCGTAATTGACGGACGCAAGTGCCTTGTGATCCCAATGGAAGGCGAAGTTGAACTGAACGGAATCCGCGTACATACAGGAAATGAAAATCCTTCTGATGACGAATTTTATGACAATACAGATACTGAGACAGAGGAGACATCTGATGGAGAATAATCGTAAACTCTTATTTTTTGACATTGACAAAACCCTGTTAACCCCTTACCCATGGACAGTTCCGGACAGTGCGAAACAGGCTTTAAAAGAAGCCCGCTATAATGGTCATCTCCTTTTCATCAATTCCGGACGTACCTATACAATGATTCCGGAAATCATTAAAGAAATGGGATTCGACGGCTATGTATGCGGATGCGGCAGCCAGATTTATATGAATGAAGAGCTTTTGTTTTCCAGTTCTATTCCAAATCCGCTTTGCCGTAAAACAACAGAATTACTGCGGGAATGCAGAATTCCTGCGTTTTTTGAACGCCCGGATAAGATTTTATATGACAGCAGTTCATGTGCTGTTCCTGAAACTGTTCAGAAGCTGAAAGCAGAAGTTATAGTAGAAGATCTGGCTCTCTACCCGCCCGAAACATACAACCATTTTACATTTGACAAGTTTCTGGCTTTTCCGTCTGCTGATTCTGATATGGAAACTTTCCGCAAATTTGCAGATGAACATTTTCTGTGTTTCATACATGAAGACAAGGCCTGGGAACTGACTCAGAAAAATCTCAGCAAAGCAACCGGAATCCGGTTTCTGGCAGACCGCCTTGGGGTTCCGGTCAAAGACACCTATGCATTCGGCGACAGCACGAACGATCTTCTTATGCTGCAGTTCGCCGGAAACAGCATCGCAATGGGCGACTCGGATCCCCTGATCCTGCCTCACTGCACTTACCAGACAACCGATATAGAGGACAACGGAATTGCCAATGCTTTGAAGCATTTCCATCTCATTTAGCAGAACATACAAAATAACGTATTATCATATCTCTATTTATCTGTGTTATTTTTGCATATTTAGGAGAATGATTTCGGATTTATTTAAACTCAAAAACAGCTATGTGAAAACACTCAGGTTTTCATCATAGCTGTTTTAATTTACAATACTCAATTCCTATCAGCAGGCTACTGACAGTTCGGATTTTCTTATTTAGCTGCTTCTGTCGGTGTTGCTTCCGGTGTTTCAGTAGTTTCTGCTGCTTCTTCCTCTGCCGCCGGAGTCTCTGTTGTCTCTGTATCCTCTGCTGCAGGTGTTTCTGTAACTTCCTCTGTTTCCGGTGTTGGAGTTGCCTCTTCTGTCACTTCAGGTGTCGGTGTTTCCGGAACCGGGGTAGGAGTCGGTGCCATGAAGGTATGTTTGTCAGTGATCTTAAGTGTCTTAATGACTTTCTTAACCGCCTTTACATCTGCCTCATCCAGCCATTTAGCAGTTGTATCTGTAAAATAAGTACTTTCTTTGGAATTCTGAAGAGATTCTCGCTTGGAAGCTGTGGCATCTTCATCATTGATCTTGTCAAGTCTTACTACATAGTATCCTGTGTCAGTCTCAATAATATTGTCTGCGACTTCTCCGTCCTTCAGTCCTCTCAGAACCTTCAGAACCTCATCCGGATATGCCTCGCTGCCGGAATCTTCATCCTTGTCTTCGCTCTCTTTTGTTGTAAAATTACCCTGTACTGCAGAATAACTGTCATCTACACCTTTGGCAATCTCACTCATGTCTGCTGTAGGATCCTCTTTCATCTTATCCAGAATCTCCTGAGCCTGTTCTTTCTTAGTCTTTTTCTCCTCATCAGTTATATCATCACCGCTTGTAGAGATACTTACATAAGTGAAGGTTGTCTGATTCGCTTCATCATCAGAAACTGTGATCTTTCCTTCTGCTACAACCGGATCATACATCTTCTTCTGAATTGTCTGAAGCTCCAGAAGTGTTTTTACCTGATCTTCCGTTACCGCAAGTTCCTTAATTGTCTCTTCACTGTTTGCAGCCATAAACTGTGATGCTGCATCTGCGATCGCTGCTTCATCATCATCTGTAAGCTCTACGTTATAATCCGCAGCCTTCTCTTTGAGAATATACATCTTCTCAACAGACTCCAGACTGCTTGTCACTGCCTGATCACCATAAGTCTCATCTGAATCATCACCTGCTGTCTGATCCCAGATATTATCTGCACTTCCCATATAATTTAAATACATGGTTGTTGTCTGCTGTTGTTGTTCGCGGGCATAAAGACTTACAACTCCAAGCGGAATATCTGTTCCGTCAACAGTAGCCACTGTCTTTGTTCCATCTAATGTTTTACTTCCACAGCCGGAAAGCATACCAACTGACATCACACCTGCCAGTGTCACAACGGCTGTTCTCTTTACCATTTTTTTCATTTCTTCCTCCATATTATCAATCTGGTCTTTCTTCCATACCACTTTCCCAGAATGTACTGTTATTAGAGTATAAACTTTTTTCCTGCGAAGGGCAAGGCAAATCGAAAAATATGTAGTATATTTCACATATTTTCCGCCATGCTCTTAAGTTCCTCTGCAAATTCCGTCAATGCCAGGATCAGATTCCCCTGTGGTTCCAGGATAAATTTCGGTTCCTGCTCATTCTTAAACTGCAGACCTCTTCTGTATTTCTGCATAAGAGCCGGAAAGCCTTCTGTATTCAGCCTTGCTTTCTCATAAAGGGTAAACCGGACTGTTTTTCCAGTCTGCTTTATTTCCGTTACGTACCCCTGATGAGCAATCGCCTTTAACTTCGCAATCGCCAGAAGATTCAGCACTGCCTTTCCGGGTTCTCCGAAACGGTCCAGAAGTTCTTCCAGCATATCATCATAATCCTGTTGTGTCTCAATCCCCGCAATTCTTTTATAAATATCCAGCTTCTGAAATTCATTACTGATGTAGGAATCAGGAATATACGCATCAACATTCAGATCAACCGATGTCTCGAAATCCTCCATTGTATGAATACCCTTCGCCTCTTTCACTGCTTCATTGAGCATCTTACAATAAAGATCATATCCAACCGCATTCATATGTCCATGTTGCTGCGCACCCAGCAGATTTCCGGCACCTCGAAGTTCCAGATCTCTCATTGCAATCTTAAATCCGCTTCCCAGATCCGTATACTCGCGGATCGCAGCCAGACGCTTCTCAGCCGTCTCCTTCAGCATCACATTCTTTCTGTACATCAGAAACGCATAGGCAGTTCTGTTGGAACGCCCGATCCTTCCCCGAAGCTGATAAAGCTGAGAAAGCCCGTATCTGTCTGAATCATGGATAATCATAGTATTTACATTGGAAATATCCAGCCCTGTCTCAATGATCGTGGTGGAAACCAGCACATCAATATCCCCGTTTACAAAGGAATACATCACATTCTCCAGTTCCCTCTCACTCATCTGGCCATGAGCAAAATCCACCCTTGCGTCCGGCACCAGCTTCGCAATACGCAGGGCAACATCTGCAATATCCGTCACTCGATTATAAACATAATAAACCTGTCCGCCTCTGCGCAATTCCCTGTTGATAGCCTCTCGGACTGTCTCTTCATCATATTCCATAACATATGTCTGGATCGGCATTCTGTCCATAGGAGGCTCCTCCAGGACACTCATATCCCGGATTCCGATCAGGCTCATATGAAGAGTACGGGGAATGGGCGTTGCAGTCAGTGTAAGGACATCCACATCCTTCTTTAACTGCTTGATTTTTTCCTTATGCGTAACTCCAAACCGCTGTTCCTCATCAACGATCAACAGGCCAAGATTTTTGAACTGTACGTCTTTGGAAAGGATTCTGTGCGTTCCAATAATCACATCCACCTGACCTTTTTTCAGATCTTCGATTGCCTTCTTCTGTTGTGCCGGGGTCCGGAATCTGCACAACAGTTCCACACGTACCGGAAATTCCTTCATCCTCTGCACAAAGGTATTATAAATCTGCTGCGCAAGGATCGTTGTAGGTGCAAGATAAGCTACCTGTCTGCTCTCCTGTACTTCCTTAAATGCGGCACGCAGCGCCACTTCTGTTTTGCCGTATCCCACATCCCCGCAGATAAGCCGGTCCATAATCCTGGTACTCTCCATATCACGTTTGGCATCCTCAATAGCACTGAGCTGATCCTCTGTCTCTTCATATGGAAACATTTCTTCAAATTCTCTCTGCCATACAGTATCAGGACCACAGACATATCCTTCCTTTTCCTGACGCACTGCATAAAGCTCTACCAGTTCTTTTGCAATATTTTTAACTGCCCCACGAACCTTGCTCTTTGTTTTATTCCACTCCTGAGTACCAAGTTTGTTCAGCTTCGGAGCCTTTGAAGCATCTGCCCCTGAATATTTCTGCAGACAGTCAAGCTGAGTAGCAGGAATATAGAGATTGCTTCCGCCTCTGTATTCAATTTTAATATAATCTTTAACGATCCTGTCTACTTCAACTTTTTCAATTCCTCGGTAAATACCAAGACCATGCTTTTCATGGACAACAAAATCGCCGATAGAAAGCTCCGCAAAATCCTGAATACGGCTTCCACTGTAATTTTTTTTCTTCTTTTTTTTCTGTTCCTGTCCAAAAATGTCAGATTCTGTCATTACCGCAAACTTGATCAACGGGTATTCAAAGCCCTTCTTTGCATGGCCATAAACCACCATGATCTCGCCCGGACAGATTTCCCTGTCATAATCTTGTCCATAAAAGGCTGCCAGTCCCTCTTCCTGAAGATCCTTTGCCAGCCTCTCGGCCCTTGTGCGGGAACCGGAAAGCAACGCGATCCTGTATCCCTGTTTCTTATACTGATGAAGATCTTTTACCAGAAGTTCAAAACTGTTGTTATAAGCGCTGATTGATTTTACCTCCAGGTAAAATTTCTCCCGCACTTTCCAGCCTGCCTGTTTCGGTTCCAGCGCACATACAGAAATACAGTTGCGTTTATTCAGTTCTTTTTGAAGCTGTTCAAAAGAACAAAGCCAGTTTTCCGGCAGATTCCGGCTGCCTTTTTCCTCTCTGTGCATACGGCTCTGTCTGTACTCTTCTTCTACAGCCCCGCCTTTCTCAGTCAGTCGGTTTGGTTCATCCAGAAAGATTATGGTTCTTTCCTCCGGAAAATAATCCAGGAAGGAAACCATATCCTTGTCCCCTATATGCTCCACCGCCGGATAGATCGTAAGTTCTTCCAGATTTTCCAGAGAACGCTGACTCTCCGAATCAAAACTCCGGATAGAATCAATCTCATCTCCCCAAAGCTCGATTCTCCATGGATTTTCCTCAGTGAGACAGTAAATATCCACAATACCGCCACGCACAGAGAACTGCCCCGGCATTTCCACCTGTCCTACCCGCTCGTAACCTAAAGCCACCAGCTGGTTCTTCAGCTGTTCTATGTCTACGGTGCTGTCACTTTCGTAATGAATCAGCTGTTCTTTTATCTTTTCCAGAGATTCCAGAAAATCCATACATCCGTCAATACTTGTAACAACTGTCAGTTCTTTCTCTTCCAGTAACGCCTTAATGACCTTCATCCTCTGACGTATCAGCAGATTTCCATGGATATCTGCCTGAAAGAACAGAAGATCTTTCGCAGGATAAGAATACACTTTTCTGTCATAAAATCTGTAATCTTCATAAATTTCTCTGGCGCGGCGTTCGTCCTCCGCCAGGATTAGACGATAAGGCGCAATCCCGGAAAGTCCGTACATCAGATGAGATTTCTGCGATTCCATACACCCCGAAACCTGCAGGATTCCCTTATTCGTTTTGCTTTTTTCTTTAATCTGTTCAAACTCTGCAAGCCCCTGCAGAGGTGTTAAAAATGCTTTCATCTTCACCCCTTATGATCCTTCGACGTAATAAAAGCGGCTTCTGTTTCCAGTTACCGCTTTCTATACCTTTTGCTGAACAATCATCTGTTTCCTGTCTGCTTATTTCTGTACAGGTACTTTTCTGTTATATTCGTTCATGGCTGCATCTGTACCCTGTGAGATTATGATATCCACAGCCTTTGCCGCCTTTGCTATTGCTTCATCCACAAGTTTCCTGTCTTCTGTGGAAAATCTGCCAAGTACATGATCTGCCAGATCCCATCCCTTCGGCTTTGCACCAACTCCTACTTTGATACGGAGAAATTTCTCTGTGCCAAGCTGGCGGATAATATCTTTGATCCCGTTATGTCCACCCGCACTTCCCTGCTTGCGGATGCGAAGCTGCCCGGGCTCCAGATCAATATCATCATAAATAACAATAAGCTCTGATTCCGGATCAATTTTAAAATAATTCGCCATCTCACGAACAGGACCGCCACTCAGGTTCATAAAAGAAAGCGGCTTCATAAGAATCACTTTCTCTCCGCCGATCATGGTTTTACCGTACATGGCATTAAATTTCACACCACCCTGAGGGACATTGTAATCCTCTACCAGACGGTCAACGGTATCAAATCCCATATTATGGCGTGTTGCTTCATACTGTTTCCCGGGATTTCCCAGGCCAACTACTAAATACATATATGTGTCTCCTGCTTAATTTAACACCATTTTCCGGAATTACCATACCTGTCCTGATGTCAAATTTATTTTTTACATACTTTAAAGTGTGTTTAAAAAATCAATCTTACAAATTGTAACGCACATCTTACGGAAAGCATTTTTCAAACACACGCTAAGATAATTAATTAAAATATACCATCTCTTCCTTAAGCGGCTCGCATTCTTTCACATCACTTGCATAAAGAACAATGCCCTCACCCTGATATTCTGTACGGTTCTCAAATGCGACCTTCGCTGTTACTTCTACCCAGCTGCCCTCTTTGATATGCGGTGCATAATCGCTTCTGCACACGTATCCAAGGAAAGTGGTATCATCTGCGCAGCAGGTCATTGCCACACGTCCCGGAACAAAGAATTTACTTCCCATTCCACGTGGTTTCATGACACGTCCTTTAAAGCGGACAATTTTGTCTACATATTTATCCGGATTATCCATGGCATCCACAAACCAGATACCATAATCTTCCGGTGGAATCTCAATGATCGGTGCATTGATATCAAACGGCATCTCATCCTGGAAAATGTCATCCATCTCGCCCTCTTCATTTTCAAAGATAACCTCTGCACTCTGATTTGCAACCTTAATCCCTCGTCTGTATGCAGGAAGCGGATCTCCCTCTTTACAGCGGTTAAATACAACCATATCTGTATTTCTGATCATATCCATGAACAGAGATTTCATGTTTGCCATATAAACCTGATAAGTAGTTGCATCCACACAGGTAATCTCCTGCTCAATTCCCCAGCCTTCCGGAAGCTCCATCTGCTCAAACTTACTTACAAGCCACATTCCGTTGTACTCGATCACAACACGCTCCGGCTGATGGATGATATCCATGGCAGCCAGACGCTGTGGTGTCAGATCTTCTTCATCCTCGATCACTTCCACAACTGTGTTTGTAAGTTTCAGTTTATCCATATCATATTCTTCTTCGCCTTCTTCGCAAAGGATCAACAGAGTTTTGCCGTCAATGGCAAAATACTCCTGCTGCAATGTAAAATCCAGGAAAGTAGTCTTTCCGCTTTCCAGGAATCCCGTAACCAAATAAATGGGAACTCTGATATCATCCATCATATAATTTATTCCTTTATCTTTATTCTGATTCTGTTATTATCTGCCGAAATCATTCAGTCTCGCATCTATGACACAGGATTTCATGCTCCGATGAGCTGAATCCAGATGCAGTATTTTAGAGGATTGCCATAAATCGCTGCTTCCTCATGATCATTATGCAAGCCCAAATAATTCTGCAAGTTTATCTTCTTTCAGTTTAGAGCCGATTACGCAGAGACGGCCTGTGTATTCCGGTGCACCTTCACGGATCTCTGTTTCCTCCGGAACCATGTCAAAATAAATCCATGTTCCGTCTTCTGCAGGAAGCATTCCCTTTGCACGAAGAATAATACCGTAATCTTCAGAAGCGGAAAGAGCCTCAAGCATCTTCTCAAGACCTTCTCTTGTGTATTTCTTAATCGTCTCACGTCCCCAGCTTGTAAATACCTCATCTGCGTGATGATGGTGATGATCATGATGATCATGTCCGCAGCCGCATTCATGGTCGTGATCGTGGTGATGATGCTCATGTTCCTCATGATCATGTCCACAGCCGCATTCATGGTCGTGGTCATGGTGATGATGTTCATGTTCTTCGTGATCATGTCCACAGCCACATTCATGATCATGGTCGTGATGATGATGCTCTCCATGTTCATGTACATGTCCGCACTCCGGGCATACCTCTTCCTCAGACATCAGTTCTTCCTCAAGAGATACCGGTTTCTCCATAACCTCAAGGATTTTCCTTCCGTCCAGTTTCTCAATCGGAGTGGTGATGATAGCAGCTTTCGCATTAATTCCACGAAGAAGTTCCATTGCCTGCTGTGCTTTCTTCTCATCAATGATATCTGTACGGCTCATAATGATCGCACCTGCATATTCAACCTGATTGTTAAAGAACTCACCAAAGTTTCTCATATACATTTTGCATTTCTTTGCATCAACTACAGTTGTATAGCTGTTCAGAACGATATCCACATCTCCCTGAACACCCTGTACTGCCTTAATAACATCTGAGAGTTTACCAACACCTGATGGCTCGATCAGGATTCTGTCCGGATGATATTTGTCCACAACTTCTTTCAGAGAAGTGCCGAAATCTCCCACTAATGAACAGCAGATACATCCGGAATTCATTTCCCGGATCTGGATTCCCGCTTCCTTCAGGAAACCACCGTCAATACCAATCTCACCAAATTCGTTCTCGATCAGTACAACCTGCTCATCTGCATAAGCCTCTTTCAGAAGTTTCTTAATCAATGTAGTTTTACCGGCTCCAAGGAAACCGGAAATAATATCAATCTTAGTTGCCATTGTCTTATTTCTCCTCTTCGTTAAAATTTATATTTCTGAATAACTGCCATATAGCCGTCATTTTTTATATTCTGCCATTTTTATGAACAAACAGAATAACTTTTGGAACTGCCATCATTATCTGTCTGTTTATATATTTGCCTGTAACGTACTCATTATACATAAGATGTCCAATGTATTCAAGTCTGCCATCAACGCATTTTGACCAGGAAACACTTGTGCCCCCTGGTTTACAGATATCCTGCAGCTGTTCAATACCTTCAGAACAACCTGCCTGTTCACATCAAAGAAAGGGGCATGATCCACCATCATGCCCCCGCCTGTATACACTAATGATCAACCGTTGATCATAAAGCTCATTAATTTATCAATATCGTCTTTCTCATAAGCAACGATCTCAAGTTCCGGAATCTCTCCGCCTGAGAAAATGTTTGCCAGAGATACATACTGGGATAATTTAGATTTAAGGTTCAGTCTGTCAC
>OCPT01001685.1_pt1 | contig 11836 bp, 12 predicted proteins | sample 1538741 | NCBI WGS metagenome assembly OCPT01 (sample SAMN04571723, study PRJEB22368) | human gut metagenome | biome: human gut; material: stool | host: Homo sapiens | place: Luxembourg | collected 2012-12-06 | reverse complement strand
ACCGTTAGGTGTGTTGCCCAAGAATCTTGGCATTTCAATGCCGAGTAGTTCAATGGAAATACTTTTGGTTGTAGAAAAAATATAAAATTTAGTATAATAAAATTATTAATTTATTGTGAATAAAAATTAAAGAATAAATGAAGATTTTAATTCATGTAATTTTTATAGGTGCGATCAGTTAAAATATTTTAGTGATTTAGTAGGTGATTAAGATGAAACTTTTAAGTTTAAATACGGAAATACTAGGTTTTGATACTTCTTCTGAATTTGCAAAAGAATTAAATTTAAATGAAAAAGACCTAGTTTTTACAAACAGAAGAATATATGAAGGAAGTTTTAAATCTTTAGATTTAAAATGTAATTATGTCTTAAAGGACAAATATAATTTCAATGAACCTAATGATGAAATTATAGATGAGATTTTTAAAGATATAAAAAATATAGACTTTAATAGAGTTATAGCTATTGGTGGGGGATCAATCCTAGATGTAGGTAAACTTTTAGCGTTAAAAGATGTGGATAGTACAAAGAAACTATTTAAAAGAGAACTTCCTATAATAAGAGATAAGGAGCTTATTATAGTTCCTACAACTTGTGGTACTGGTAGTGAGGTAACAAACATATCTATTGTTGAAATAAAGAGTGAAAATACTAAGTTAGGTTTAGCAGTAGATGAACTTTATGCAGACAAGGGAGTTTTAATTCCTGAACTTTGTAAAACAATGCCTTATAAAGCTTTTGTTTATAGTTCTATTGATGCATTAATACATAGTATAGAAGGATTTTTATCTCCAAATTCTACTCCATACACAGATTTATTTGCTTTTAAAGCAATTGAAATGATTTTAAGTGGATATAAAGAGATAATAAAAAAAGGTGAAGAGTATAGAAATACTATAATGGATAAATTTTTAATTGCAAGCAATTATGCAGGAATAGCCTTTGGAAATGCAGGAGTTGGTGCAGTTCATGCTTTATCTTATCCTTTAGGAGGAAAATATCATGTTCCTCATGGAGAGGCAAATTATCAATTTTTAATGGCAGTATTAAATTTCTATAAGAAAAACAATGGAGATGGAAAAATTATTGAATTAACAAGATTAATAAGCAGTATTATAAATGCAAAGGAAGAGGATTGTTATTTAGAGTTAGAAAACTTATTAAATAATCTTATTAGAAGAAAAAATTTAAAAGAATATGGAATGACAATTGATGAAATTGAAAAATTTTCTCATAGTGTAATGAAAAATCAACAAAGATTACTTAAAAATAATTATGTATCTATGGAAATAAAAGATATGGAGGAAATTTATAAATATCTATATTAGGAGGCATTATGAGAATTTTTAGGATGATTTTAATTGCTGGAGAACTTTTGCTTGTAATTTTGTTGATTTTAGGTTTTTTATTTAAAGCAGTTGAATGTTAAAAGAAAGGTAAAATTTAAGTAATATTAAAGAACAACATATTAAATCGAATGATGAACAACAGGAAAAATTACTATATTGTATTATTATAAGATAATAATTTTAAATAGTTAATGGGAGGAGAGGTACTTGTGGTTTTAGTACTTACATTTATTTTATTTTTAATGATATTTTTAATAATAGTAGATTTTTTTGCTATATTATTTAGACTTACAGGGGTGCCAATAGAAAAAGCCAGATTTCAAGTTACATCTCTTTTGACAGGAACAGGTTTTACAACAAAAGAAAGTGAGATAATAGTTCAACATCCTACTAGAAGAAAGCTTGCTATTTGGCTCATGGGATTTAGTTATGCAAGTACAGCAACTATTATATCTTTTGCAGTAAATATAATAACTAGTAGTGTTATAGATGTAGGTTCCATAGCTGTAATTGTTCTTTTTATTATATTTGTTTTGTTTTTTCATAAAAGTTCTTTATTAGAAAAGTTTGAAAATAAAATTGAGAAATTTATTGTTCAATCTAAAATTTGGGACAAGATTAATTCAAAGCATTTAACTTTAATAACAAACACTAAAGGATTTGGAGTTTATGAAATATATCTTTCAAACAAGACAACGCTTATTGGAAAGAGCATAAGAGATAGCAACCTTAAAGCAAATGAAATAGAAGTTTTAAATATAGATAAAGGGGACAAGTTTGTTAATTTTCCAACACCTGATTATACTTTTGAAATTTGTGACAAGGTAACAGTCTATGGTAATGTTAAAAATATAAAGAATATGTTTAAGCATATAAATGAAGTTAAATAAAAATATATATATTAAAATAATATTTTATAAAGGGCGTGTATCAAAATAAGTTTTATTATATTTTGATACAGCCCATTTATTTTTTATATACTTTAGTATAAACAAATACTGAAATTATTAATAAGTAAATTAAATTTTTAAGTTATTTAAATTTCTAATCATTTTATTTAAAATATTATCAAAAAGAACAAGTTCTTCATCTTTTAAATCTTCTAAGAGTAGCTTAAAAAATTTATTACTTAATTTATTTAAAGTATTAAGTGTTTCGTTAGCAGATGGAGATATATACAATCTAAATATTCTTTTATCTTTGTCATCTTTTTTTATTGATAGCATTTCTTTTTTTAATAAGCTTTCTATAGATCTTGAAATTAATCCCTTAGAAAGACCAGAAAATTCAACTATATCCTTTGCAGTATTATATTCTAAATTTTCCTGTAAGAAAACTAATATTTCAAACTCATTATGCGTTAATCCCAAATCATTTAATGTTGGTGAAATAAATTTTTTATATGTTTTTTTTGCTTTAGTAAAAGAAACTAAAAAAGCATTTCCATTAGGATTAAGAGCTTTTAAATCCATTAAATTTCCTCCTTGATAGTTCAATTGTAAACTTTATATAAATTATACCTTAAATTAGTTTATAAGTAAACTATATATTGTTATTTAAAGCATATAAACATTATACATATGAAAATATACTTTTTAATAATATTTTTTGCTTAATGAGAAAAAATAATGTTTTATTTATTTAATAATATAATGATTAAATGTTAAAAAATGCTAAAAATTCTATAAAGTTGTTTATTAAAAGGAAAAATATAAAAGATAAAAATATGATTTATTGAAAGAATAAAATTAAATAAATTCATTTTAAAGTAGCTTTTTATAAATAAGTTTCTTTTTACTTTGATTTTTTTTTAGGTATATAACATAGTACTATTAATAAAATAATAAAAAAACAGGGTGTAATTTAATAAAATGTTAAAATGTTATCTATAGATATAAAAGTTTTAAATGAATGTTTTTCTATAAAAAACAATTGTGTTGTTATGATATACATAGGAAAATGGAGTATTTTAGAGGAAATATAATTAAACTATTAAGAAACTTGCAATAATTTATTAATAGTAAGTTTGATTACAATTAAAAATATATTTATAATTAAAAATGTGTTAACAAAATAATAAGTTTAATGATAAATTCATATAAATTGATCATTTGAGTAAAGTCATAATTAAAAGAGGGGGATCAACATAAATGGCAGAGGCAATTAAATCTACTGATTTTGAGGTAGAAAAAGGTAATGGAAGATTAAAGCATCCAGCAGGATTATATCTTTTATTCTTTACAGAGATGTGGGAAAGATTTAGTTATTATGGAATGAGAGCTTTATTAATGCTTTATTTAACAGCATCATTTGTTACTGGTGGATTAGGATTTGATGTACCTAGTGCAGCTAGAATATATGGAGCTTATACTTTCTTAGTTTATTTTACGCCAATAATTGGTGGAGAAATAGCAGATAAATTTTTAGGTCAGAAAAAATCAATTATGCTTGGGGCAGCAGTAATGATTTTAGGTAATTTAACTTTATTTGGATGGCAAACTAGATGGGCTTTATACTTAGGATTAGGGTTCATAATAGTAGGTAATGCTTTCTTTAAACCAAATATATCAACAATAGTTGGTCAATTATATGAAGATGGTGACAAAAGAAAAGATTCAGCTTTCACAATATTCTACATGGGAATAAATTTAGGATCTTTAATAGCACCAATAATATGTGGATTATTAGCAGAAAACTTTTTTGCTACAAAATCAGGTGAAGTAATACTTCATTATGGATTTAGATATGGATTCTTAGCAGCAGGTATAGGTATAATATTAGGAGAAATTATATTTATAACTTTATCTCCAAAATACTTAGCGCATGTTGGTGAAATTAAAAGAGAAAAAAATAAAAAAGAAGTTAAAAAAGAAAAGAAACCTTTAACTAAGCAAGAGAAGAAGAGAGTTGCAGTTATATTAATACTTGCATCATTCGTTGTATTCTTCTGGGCAGGATTTGAACAAGCAGGTACAACTTTAACATTATTTGCAGAACATGCAACTAATAGAAGTTTATTTGGATGGACAGTACCAGTAGCCTTTTTCCAATCTATAAACCCATTATTTATACTAATATTAGCACCATTATTCTCAAAATTATGGTTTACACTTGCTAATAGTAAAAGAGGAGATTTATCAATCCCAACTAAAATGGCTATGGGTATGATAGTTTTAGGATGTGGATTCTTATTAATGGTTTTCGCAACTATGTCATTAGGTGGAAATGTTGAAAATCCAGCAGTTAAAGCTAGTATGTTCTGGTTAGTAGGAACTTACTTATTTAACACAATGGGAGAACTTTGTTTATCACCAATAGGACTTTCAATGGTAAGTTCATTAGCACCAGTTAAATATGCTTCATTATTAATGGGGGTATGGCTTGCTAGTAACGGAGTAGCAAACTACTTATCAGGATTCATAGCATCATTTGTTGAAAAACTAGGAGCTTTAGAACTATTTGGTTCAATAGCTGGGGTAAGTATAGTATTAGGTTTAGTACTATTACTATTAAGCAAAAAGATTACAGCTATGATGGAATAAAATGATATTAAAATTAAATCTCTTTAAGAAGATTTGAGTAATTAAATTAGGATATTTAAGTTTTATATAAGAAAAGACACATCAATAAAATAATGTGTCTTTTTTTTGTATCTTAAAAATTTTTATTTTAAATTTATTTTAATTAATTTAAGTATTTTTTTAAACTCTAAAATATTCTTCATCTAAGTATAGAAGCATTTCTTCAGTTATAGGAACTGACAATCCAGCATAGTCTGAAAATCTTTGGATCTCAGCTTCTTTCTCTTCTTTTTTTAGCTCGTGATGATGTTTAATTTTTTTGCCAGCTTTCTTTTCAAGGTCTTTCCACTCTTTATAAACTTTTACTAAATCTTCTTTTAACTTATTATCGCTCATGAACAACATCTCCTTAAATAAATGTATTATTATAATATTCTTCTAATTCAAGTATTTCTCTTTCTGTCAATGGTGTATAAATTTTAGCGAATTCAGAAAATTTCTTTGTTATAAGTTTTATTTGCTATTTTTCTAACTTTTTAAAATCATGATTTAATTTTAATTTTTCAAAAAAGCTTTTTTCAGAAACTCTCTCTTTACTATAGAGATCTAATAACCCCTTCTTTATTTTTTCCTCTCCCATAAAATTCAACTCCTTATAAATTTTATAAATATATTATATAATAAAAAAATAAATTTTAAAATATTGTAAATAAAGAAAGATTTTTGTTTACAAAAAAGTATAAAATTTAATTTAGCAAAAAAATAGTTTTGAGGAAAAATTTATTAAAAAGTGTTTTCATATAGGTAATTACTTATATTATATATAAAGAAACAATTGTTTACTAATGGAATTTAGAAGCATAAAATTTTAGTGAGGTGATATAAAATGAATACATTAAATGATATTTTATCAAAGGAAATTGAAGAATTTAGAGAAAAAGGACATAAGTTTTTAAATAAAGAAATGACTGTTGGTGAATTTAAAAAGGTATCAGGAGGAATGGGAGTTTACGCACACCGTGGAGGAAAAGAATTCGTGGTGAGATTAAGAATTCCATCTGGAGTTGCTAGATTAAGTTCATTAGAACAAGTATATAATTGGGCTAAGAAATATAACCTAGAAAAAATACATTTAACAACTCGTGAATCAATACAGTTACATGGAATATCAATAGATGCTGTATGCGACATAATGCAAGATGGGTTAACTAAAGGAATATACACTAGAGGCGCTGGTGGAAACTTTCCAAGAAACGTAGCATTAAATCCTTTATCAGGAGTTCAAATAGGAGAAACTTTTGATGTAACTCCTTATGCACTAGCAGCTAATGCGCATTATATGAGTAAAATATATACTTATAATTTACCAAGAAAAATTAAAACTGCATTTTCAAATACAGAAGAAGATTCAGCTCATTGCACAGTTACAGACTTAGGATTTTTAGCTGTGGAGAATAAAGGTAAGAGAGCATTTAAACTTTACATAGGTGGAGGATTAGGAAGAAATCCAAGAAAATCTGTTGAATTTGATGAGTTAATAGATGAAAAGGACGTATTATATTGTCTTGAAGCTATAACTAATTTATTTGTAGCTGAAGGAGATTATAAAAATAATTCAAAAGCTCGTATAAGATATATTGTTGAGAGAATGGGCGAAGAAGAGTTTAAAAATTGTTTTAGAAAGCACTTAGAAGAAGTTAAAGCTAAGGGGGGATTAGACCTTAAGGTTGAAGATATAAAATATAGTAAAAAAGGTGAAAAAACTAATATAAAACATGAAAGATTAATACCTCAAAAACAAGAAGGATTATATACTGTTTTATTCCACCCAGTTGGAGGACAATTAAGCTTAGATGTATTAAAAGAATTAATAGAAAAAATAGAAAATATAGAAGATGTAGAAGTAAGATTAGGTATGGATGAAAATCTATATATAAGAAATTTAAATGGAAAAGAAGCAGAAGCTATCTTAGATTTTACTCAAGGTAAAGGAGGGGATACTTTAGCTGAGAGAAGTGTTTCTTGTATAGGTACACCAATATGCCAAATGGGAGTATTAGAAAGCCAAAAAACTTTAAGAGAATTTGTAAAATTATTAAAAGAAAATTCAATTGAAGAAGGAGTATTACCAAGAGTTCGTTTCTCAGGGTGTCCGAATTCTTGTGGTATTCACGAAGTAGGAAATATAGGGTTTGCTGGTAAAAAGAAAAAAGTTGATGATGTTTTATCAAATGTATTTGAATTACACTTTGGTGGAAAATTAGGCATAGGTGAAACTCGTTTAGGAGATTACTATGGAGATATACTTCAAGATAAAGTTCCGGAATTCTTAATTAAGGTTGCAAGAGCTATAGAAGCTAAAAATTCAACTTTTAAAGAGTGGATTAAGGATAATAGTGAAGAATTTAAAGCTATAGTTGAAGAATATAATGTATAATTATTAACAAAATATTTATAAAATCCAAAAAAATTAATAAATAGATTTTTTTGGATTTTTTTATTTTTACTAAAAATTCCTTTCAAGGGGCATATTTAAATACTTTTTTAGCTTGTTTTATTAAATATTAGGTTTAGTAATACTAAGTATTTTACTTAGTTTTTGTTACCGAAATATTAACGATACCATTTGAAGCTAGCTTAAGATAAGGGCTAGAAAGAATTTGCTATAGAAAAAAATAAAATGGTGATATATAATAAATTCAAAATTTATATTTATGCGGTTAAATAAGTTGTTTAAAGAAAGGATTGATGTTAGGGTTGAAAGAAAAGATATGCCTTTATGGTTTTAATAATCTTACTAAGACACTAAGTTTTAATATTTATGATATTTGTTATGCGAAAACAGAGAGGGAAAAGGAAGACTATATAAAATATATAGACGAGCAGTATAATTCTGAACGTCTTACAAAGATTCTTTGTGATGTTACAGAAATGATAGGAGCTCATGTTCTAAATATTTCAAAACAAGATTATGAACCTCAGGGAGCTAGTGTAAATGTTCTCATAACAGAAGAGGCATTACCAGTAGCACTAATTGATCCATCATGTAATAAAGGAGAACTTTCATATTTGGAGCTTAGAGATAGTGTAGTTGGACATTTAGATAAAAGTCATCTTACAGTTCACACTTATCCAGAATTTCATCCAAATAACGATATAATTTCTTTTAGAGTTGATATAGATGTATCTACTTGTGGAAAAATATCTCCATTAAATGCTCTAGATTACTTAATCGGAAGTTTTGATTCAGATGTAATAACTATTGATTATAGAGTTAGAGGATTTACTAGAGATGTTGATGGTAGAAAATGCTACATAGACCATGATATAAAATCTATTCAAGATTATATAGATGAAGAAACCCTAAAAAAATACGATGCTATGGATGTTAATGTTTATCAATCTAATATATTCCATACAAAGATGATGCTTAAGGATATCGGGTTAAATAACTATTTATTTAATTCTGATCCATATGAATTATCTCCAAATGATAGAAGAGAAATAAGAGATAGAATATCAAAAGAGATGATTGAAATATACGGTGGTGTAAATATTTATTAAGGAAAGGAGGGATTTCTGTGAAAAGACTTTCTCAAGAAAATGCTCCTATTTATGAAGCATTAAAATGGTACAAGAATCAAAGAATTGTTCCTTTTGATGTACCAGGTCATAAACAAGGAAGAGGAAATACAGAATTAAGAGAGTTTTTAGGTGAAGATTGTGTTTCAGTAGATGTAAATTCAATGAAACCCTTAGATAATCTTTGTCATCCAACTTCTGTAATAAAGGATGCAGAAGAATTAGCAGCTGAGGCCTTTAGTGCTGATAAGGCATTTTTCATGGTTAATGGAACCACATCAGCTGTACAAGCCATGATAATGAGTGTTTGCAAAGATGGAGATAAGATTATAATGCCTAGGAATGTGCATAGATCTGCAATAAATTCTTTAATAATAACAGGGGTAACTCCTGTGTATATAAATCCAGGAATTCATGGTAGACTTGGAATTTCTCTAGGAATGGCAATGGAAGATATAAAAAAAGCCATTAAGGAAAATCCAGATGCTAAGGCTATTTTTGTTAATAACCCAACATACTATGGAATTTGCTCTAATTTAAGAGAAATAGTTAAGTTAGCTCATGAAAATAATATGTATGTCTTAGTTGATGAAGCTCATGGAACTCATTTTTATTTTGATAAAAGACTTCCAGTATCAGCTATGGAGGCAGGGGCAGATATGGCAGCAGTTAGCATACATAAAACAGGAGGCTCATTAACTCAGAGTTCTATGTTACTTATGAAGTGTAATAGAATTAAGCCAGATTATGTGAGAACAATAATAAACTTAACACAAACAACTAGTGGTTCTTATTTACTTTTATCTTCTTTAGATATTGCTAGAAGAAATTTAGCATTAAATGGAGAAAAAATATTTGAAGAGGTTGTTGGAATAGCTGAATATGCAAGAGAAGAAATAAATAAGATAGGTGGTTATTACGCTTTCTCAAAAGAAATAAATAATGGTGATGATATTTATGATTTTGATGTAACTAAGCTTACTATAAACACTTTAGAAACTGGACTTGCTGGAATAGAAGTTTATGACATATTAAGAGATGATTATGGAATTCAAATAGAGCTTGGAGATGTGGCTAATATTCTTGCCATAATATCAGTTGGAGATACTAGATATAACATTGAGAGATTAGTTTCAGCTTTAAGTGAGATTAAGAGAATTCATGAAAAAGATAAAAAAGATATTTTTGACCACGAATATATAGATCCTATAGTTAAGGTTAAGCCGAAGGAGGCTTTTTATGCTAAAAAGAAGAAGGTTCTTTTGAGAGAAAGTGAAGGATTAATTTCTGGAGAATTTGTAATGTGTTATCCACCAGGAATTCCAATACTTGCCCCAGGAGAGCTTGTAACTAAGGAGACTATAGATTATATTGAGTATTCTAAGAAAAAGGGAAGTTTAGTTACAGGCCCTGAAGATATGGAAATTGAATATATAAATGTTTTGGATTTTTAGGAGGAATTTAAATTATGGAATTATGGTACACAGAAGAACATACAGACAAAGTACGTTTTTCAATCAAAGTAGATGAACAACTTTATAGTGGAAAGAGCGATTTCCAAAGAATAGATGTTTTTAAATCTCAAGAGTTTGGAACTTTCTTCACATTAGATGGACTTATGATGGTAACAGAAAAGGATGAATTTATTTATCATGACATGATAGTTCATGTTCCAATGGCTACAAATCCTAATATAAAAAATGTACTAGTTATAGGAGCAGGAGATGGTGGAACTGTAAGAGAACTTACAAGATATGAAACTATAGAAAAAATAGACATGGTTGAAATTGATAAGTTAGTTGTTGATGTTTGTAGAGAATATTTACCTCAAACAGCTAATAAATTAGATGATCCTAGAGTAAGTTTATTCTTTGAAGATGGATTAAAATTTGTACGTTCAGTTGAAAATAAATATGACTTAATAATAGTTGATTCAACAGATCCCTTTGGACCTGGAGAAGGTTTATTCACAAGAGAATTTTATGGAAATTGCTTTAAGGCCTTAAAAGAAGATGGAATACTTGTAAATCAACATGAAAGCCCATACTATGAAGAGTATGCAAGGGGGATGAAGAGGGCTCATAAGAGAATAAAAGAATGTTTCCCAGTATGTAGAGTTTATCAAGCTCATATACCAACTTATCCATCAGGACATTGGCTATTTGGTTTTGCATCAAAAAAATATGATCCACTAAATGCTAATATAGAAAAGTGGAATGATTTAGGATTAAAAACTAAATATTATAACACTGATTTGCATAAAGGATGTTTTGCATTACCTAATTATGTTAAGGAGATGCTAGAGAATGTTGATGAATAGAAATGTAAGCACTTTTATAGGGTGTGAAGCTGAATATGATGAATCAAGTATAGTTGTATTTGGAGCTCCTTTTGATTCAACAACTTCTTTTAGACCAGGTACTAGGTTTGCAAGTCAGGTGATGAGAGGAGAATCTTGGGGATTAGAAAGCTATAGTCCATATCAAGATTTAGATCTTTATGATTTTAATATTTTTGATGGAGGAGAAATAGAGCTTCCTTTCGGAAATTCAGAGGGAGCATTAGCTTTAATAGAGGATTTTTCAACTAAGGTTGTTGAAGATGGGAAAATACCAGCTATGATAGGTGGAGAGCATTTAGTAACTTTAGGGGCATTTAAAGGAGTATTTAAAAAATATCCTGATGTTCATGTAATTCACTTTGATGCTCATGCAGATTTAAGAGAAGATTATTTAGGTCAAAAATTATCTCATGCTACTGTTATACATAGAGTTTGGGATTTAGTAGGAGATAACAAAATATTCCAATTTGGAATACGTTCTGGTGAAAAAGAAGAATTTTTATGGGCAAAAGATCACGTTTATACAAATAAGTTTAATTGTGATACTTTAGATTATGCCTTAGAAAGGATTAAAGGTAAACCTGTTTATGTAACAATAGACTTAGATGTTTTAGACCCATCTGTATTCCCAGGTACAGGAACACCAGAACCAGGTGGAATTCAGTTTAATGAGCTTCTAAATTCAATATTAAAACTTAGAGGATTAAATATTGTTGGATTTGATATTAATGAATTATCACCACAGTATGACCCAACAGGAGCATCAACGGCTGTAGCTTGTAAAGTTTTAAGAGAGATGTTATTAGTAGCAAATAACAAATAGAATGAGTTTAAAGATAGATTAGCTTTAGATAAAAGTAGTATAGATTAAGAACTAGTTAAAATTAAAACTAGTTCTTAATCGATTCAGTGAAGAGAATATTTAGAGATTTTTAAAGTTAATTGAATTTAAAATTTATGCAAAATATATTTTTAGTTAAATTTAATTTCTAAATTGCAATATCAAATTGAACTAGTCCTTAATTATGATTTAAGAACTAATT
>OCPT01001681.1_pt1 | contig 11867 bp, 7 predicted proteins | sample 1538741 | NCBI WGS metagenome assembly OCPT01 (sample SAMN04571723, study PRJEB22368) | human gut metagenome | biome: human gut; material: stool | host: Homo sapiens | place: Luxembourg | collected 2012-12-06 | reverse complement strand
GAGTCGGAACACCCCTCCCTGCCTCTGGCCCAGCGGAGCGTCTTTGCACGCTGAAGGCAGGCAGAAAGTTGCCCCGCGGAGCGCGATGCATTTTCAATCGTCCCGCCCCCGGCAAGGGCGACTGTTCAAAAGTCTCCTATGATACACAGGGGGTTTTGAACAACTAAAAAATAATGCGCAGAAAGGCGCAGCTTTCGGCGGCTTTTGAGCCTTGCAAGAAAACAAACAACGGATATACGCTATATCTCTAGTTGTTCAAAAAGCAGAGGGGGTTTTGAACAACTAGAAACGCTAACCGTACAAAAACGGTGGTTTTTGCCCTAGTTGTTCATCTTGAACAACTAGGAATAAGCATAGATACGTTAAAAAGTTCTAGCTGTTCAAAAGTCCATAGTAGTAATAGAGTTTTATAAAGGGGTTTTGAACATTCAGAAGCCCTGCGGTGCATCAAGCCAGCTGTATTTGCTGGTTCTGGTTTGTGATATCCGCAACCACAGAGGCTTCTTCCAGTTCTGGCTGATACCAATAGTTTTTGCGGTTGGGCTGATTTCCAATGTAGAGTGTTTTCAACCCCAGTGCTACGCGGGCGCGGCGTATGGTGCTTACCGAGATATCCCGCTCGGCGCACAGGCGGTACACCTCGCCCGCCTCTACCCAGCCCACAAAGGACAGCTGCTTTTCCAGCGCCTCGATGGCGTTGGCAAGGGCGGCAGAGGGGCGGCCGTTGCCGGTGGCGGGAGTGCCCGCCTCCCGGATGATGGCGTCGGCGGTAAGGGTGCAGGGGCCGTCGTAGGCCACCGTGCCCTGCGGACAGATGCGGTAGCGCTGGCTTTCGCCGGGCTGGCCAAGGCTGTTTTTGGCATGCGCCACCACCCGCACCTCCGGGTGCTCCGGGTCCCGCCCGGCGATGAGGATGCTGCGGGCGGCGTTGCGGAAATCGCTGGAGCCAAGCAGACGGTCCAGCGCGCTGCACACCCCGGGGCCGGGCTTGCTCATGTGGCTGATGAGCAGCACCGCCATGTCCAGCTCCTTGGCAAGGGCACCCAGATGGTCAAGCAGCGGGCGCACCTGCTCGGCGCGGTTCATCTGCACCCCCTGCCCCAGATAGCTCTGGATGGGGTCGAACACCAGCAGCGCCGGGCGGTACACCCGGCACAGGGCGGCAAGCTCCTCGTCGCCCATGCTGTAACTGGCACCGTCCTGAAAATACAGCCGGTCAAGGTCTGCCCCCATGGCCTCGGCGCGGGGACGCAGCACCTTGTTGGGGTCGTTCTCGGCGGTAAGGTAGAGCACGGTGGCGGGGGGCTGCGGCGGGGTGTCCGGCGCAAAGGCAGCGCCCCGGGTAAGCCGGGCGCACACGTCCAGCGCAAGGCTGGTCTTGCCCGCAGCGGACACGCCGCCCAGAATGCTTACCATGCCCCGGGGCAGGTAGGGCTGCACCAGATAGGCGGCGCGCTCCGGCGCAAAGGCGCTGGCGGGACGGATGCGGAACCGCCCGCGCCCGGCCTTCTGTTTGGCTTCGGCTTCGGCGCGCTGCTCCTCGGCAAGGCCTGCCTGCACATACTGCTGGCGGGCGTTTGCCACAAAGCCCTCGATATCCTGCCCCATGCGCGCCCCGCAGTCGGTGAACCAGCTCTCCACCCGGCCGGTGTCCCGCAGCTGACGGCTGTACAGCTGCCCCCGCAGCAGCCGCAGGGCTTCCTCGCGGCGGTCTTTGTCCAGCGTATACACCAGCGTGGCGGTGTAATCGCTGAGCAATTGGGCGTCCGGCGCGTGCTCCAGATGCTGGCACAGCTCCGTCCACACCTCGTGCTGGACGGCCTGCGCCTTGTCGTAGGCGGTACGGTACTTGTTTGCGTCCATGTAAAAAACCTCCTTTGGACATAAAGTATCTACCCTTATCCTAAGGCGATGGACGCGGAAAAACCAGTGTGTACTTTTTGAGGGCCAGAGGGTATTATTACGCGCTGGATATACACGTTGTAAATGCAAGCGCAGCCGCTGCAAAACAAAAACAAACGCAGCAGCGCATGGCAGCGCCCGCCGCGCGGGAAAACTCTGCCAAAAACCGGCGAAGTATTTCACCCCGCGTAATCCACCGAAAACGTGCGATTTTTGGGGGAGACAGCAAATGCCGGACAGCTTGCAGGCTGCCCGGCATTGTGCGTTGTGGTTATTTTTTGATCGCCCGCAGGATGCGGTTGGCGATGTACTTATGCCCGCTCACGGTGGGGTGGGCGTCGGTGGCGGTCATGGCAAAGGGGATGGGCACATAGGTCACGTTCTCGTTCTGGGCGGCAAGGTTCTTGCTAAGGGCATTCAGCCGCCGGAACAGCTGTGTCCACTCCGGCAGCAGGGGCACAGGGTTCGTGTAGCCCAAAAGGATGATCTGCGCGTCCGGGTTCAGCGCCCGCAGCTCCGCTACGACCTGCGGCATATGCACGGCGGCTTCCTGATACGCCTGCTCGCAGATGGCGTCCGTACCGCCGCCCAGCAGCAGCTGGGTGGTGGCCTGTTTTTCTTCCCTTGTCAGCCGCAGGCGGGAAAGGTCGCTGTTCAGCCGCTGCAGGTTCTCAAAGCTGGGCTCGCGCAGCACGCCGCTGACCATGGTGGCTACCAGCTGCTCGCTCTTCCAGTTGGTGGCGTTGCCCAGCGCCACAAGGGCGGGCACCAGCGCATCGTTGGAGCCGATCTGCACGCTGATGACGTCCGCGCGCTTGAGGTAGTCCAGCATCTGGGGGTAGACGTAGTAGGTGCCCGCCTGCTGGTTCATCTGGGGCATTGCGCCGGTGTGCAGCATATCCGCAAGGTCGCCGGTGGTCAGGCCGGGCAGGCCAAGGTTGATGGCGTGCTGGCGGTCCAGCCCAAGGCCTTTGCCCACCAGCGAAACATAGCACTGCTCCGGGTAGCCCTCGAAGTTTGGGGCCGCGTCTATGCCGATGGCGGCTTCGGTGTATTTGAAATCCGGCAGACCCACGCCGGAAACGATGCTGTCGCCCAGCGCCACATAGGTGCGCTGAGGATCGGCGGCAGGGGCTTCCGCAGTGGGGGCCTCCGCGTCCGGGGCAGCTGCCTCGGCGGGCTGCTCCTGCGCGGCGGGGGCAGCTTCTTCTGCGGTCTGCTCCTGCGCGGCGGGGACGGTCTGTTCCGGCGGCAGGGCGTCGGGCTGCTGGGCAAAGGCAGGCACAGCCAGCAGCACCAGCGCAGCGGCGCTGCACAGCCATGCAGTAAAACGGGGATGGTTCATGGATGATTCCTTCTTTCTTAAAGGCAGACGGGTTTACCCCGCCTCTTCTTCCAGCTTACGGTAGTCGGCCTTACCGGCGGGGGTCAGGGGCATTTCGGGGATGATCTTATAGGCCGAGGCGGCGGGCTGCACATACTCCGGCAGCTCCTCAAGGCACAGCTGGCGCAGCTCCCGCAGGATCTGGCGCTTTTTGCCGGTGGCGGCAGGCTCCAGCACCACAAAGACGAAGGGCAGACGTCCCTGGGTGTGGTCGGTATCGGCGCAGCCCACCACGCAGCACTGGTGCACGGCGGGGTGGCGGCTGATGACGTTTTCGATCATGGAGGGGAACACCTTGAAGCCATCGTGCCGGATGATGATGCGCTTGATGCGGGCATCCAGATACACAAAGCCGTCCTCGTCCATGGAGCCGATATCGCCGGTGTGCGCCCACAGCTGGCCGTCCGCGTGGCGGCGCAGCAGGTAGGCGGTCTCCTCGGGCTTGTTGTAGTAGCCCTTCATGGCGGTGGGGGTGCAGATGCAGATCTCGCCGCGCTGACCGATGGGCAGCTCGGTCTCGGTGCCCGGCTCGAAGATGGAGACCACCGTGTTGACCATGGGGATGCCCACGCTGCCGGGCTTTGTCACGTTGCCGGCGGCGATGGTGGCAGCCGAGGATACCTCGGTCATGCCGTAGCCCTTTGCCAGCGGGTACTCCACCCCGTGGGCTTTGAGGAACCGGTTCACCGTCTGCTCCGCGCCCAGCGAGAGGGAATCGCCTCCGGCGGCGTAGTTGCGGATGAAGGAGAGGTCTTTGTTTTTCAGCAGCGGGTCGGCGGCAAGCTGCTGGTAGTGGGTGGGCACGCCGAACATATGCGCGGGCTTGTACTTCCACACCAGTGCGCCCAGCTTTTCCGGGTCCAGATTGGGGATGATGATGATATGCAGCCCCATGACCAGCGGCATGTGGATGCCGCAGCTGTAACCGTAGGCGATGAAGGGCGGCATGACGTTCAGCAGCTTCTGCCCGCGGTGGAACAGACGGCTCTGGGCGGCAAACTCCTGTGCAAGGGCGTTGAAGCAGTAGTCGGTCAGCATAACGCCCTTGGGCGAGCCGGTAGTGCCGCCGGTGTGCACCACCACGCAGGTGTGCTGGGGGTCGTAGGGCACGGCGGCGGGGCTGTGCCCTTTGCCTGCGGCGATAAAGTCCTTCCAGCGCAGCACGTTGGAGGCGTAGTGGTTTTTATCCGGCTCTGTCAGCTTGTAGCCCACGGCTTTGGCCAGCGGCAGGCTGTCGGCGGGGCTGAGCACCACCACCCGTTCCACGCTGGTGCGCTTTGCGGCCTGATGGCAGCGGGGGTACACCACGTTCAGGCAGATCAGCAGGCGGGACTCCACCTCCTCGATGTACTCCCGGATGCCTTCGGCGCTGTACCGGGGGTCTACCAGATTCAGGGTAGCGCCCAGCAGGTCGGCGGCGTAGAAGGTGTAGACCACCTCCGGGGTCATCACGCTGACCACCGTGATGATATCGCCCTTTTTCACCCCCAGCGCCTGCAGGGCGGCGGCGGTCTTTTTTATCTGCACGATCAGGTCGGCGTAGCTGAACTTGCGGCCGTAGTATTCCAGCGCGGTGTCGCCCAGGTGCCGCTCGTTGTTGCGGCAGACCAGCGCAAAGGCCGAGCACTCCGGCACGGATTGGTGGATGTACTTTTCCTCATAATATTTCAGCCATGGCTTTGCCTTGGAGGCGTAGACCGGCTCCTTGCCATCTTCCATCATAGGATCAGACCTTTCTTTATCATCATTCGGAGACCGGCTCTCCGAGAGCAGGTGCAGTTACATTGGCAGGGGCAGCGCTCTGCCCGGCGGGGATGGTCTCCGGCAGGGCGGCAGCGGTCTCCACGGTCTGGGCTGCGGCAGTCTCCACGGTCGGGGCGGCTTCCGCAGCGGTTCCGGCAGCGTTTTCCGCTGCCTTGGCGGCCTCCTCGGCTGCCTTGGCGGCGCGCTCGGCCTTCAGCTGCTCGGCGCGCTGACGCGCCTCCTCCTGCCGTTTCAGGGTGCGCGCCTTGATGCGGCACACCGAGCACAGACCCTCGGCGCTGTCCGGGGCAATGGGCTTGCCGCACTGCTTGCACAGGGTCTTGGTGCACTTGTACAGCACCACGGGGCCAAGGGTGGTAAGCTGGTACAGCTTCATGCCGTCAAAGCCCTTGTTGGAGCATACGTTCATGCACACGCCGCACTCGCTGCACTTCCACGGGGTAAGCACCATGCGGGTCTGGCCGTTGGGCATCTCCTCGAATTTTAAAGCGTTAGCGCGGCAGGCTTTTTCGCACCGGCCGCAGCCAAAGCAGTTGTCGGTGAACTTGGGCATATAGTAGCCGTACTGCAGGGGCGTTTCCATGGCGGCTTTCAGCTGCTTTGTGCGCTGGTGCAGCAGCAGGCGGAAGTCCACCCCGCTGTCCTCTTCGCTGCGCAGGCCGGGCAGCATTTGCAGCAGCTTTTTGGTGCCGCTCTTGGAGCCGTGGCTCACCTGTTCCAGCATCTCGCGGCGGGTCAGCTCCTGCACATGGTAGGGGTACTCCTTTTCCTCATACGCCAGCGAGAACCGCGCTTCAAACATCGGCTGACCGAAAAAGTCCACAAGGCGGGTCAGTTCGCGGCGCAGCTGCTCGGCGCAAAGGTCGTTCTCGCACTGCCCGCAGGGGGTCAGGTCCAGCACGATCTTTTTGTTCAGCGCCAGATATGCCAGCGCCTCCCACGAGAGGGCGCAGATGCAGCTGCGCACCACGGTGTTCTTGCGGCTGGACTTCTCACAGCCGATCCAGATGGTATCGTTGTCGGAATCTGCCGCGGCGGTATCCCGCTGCACCTGCTCCGGCGAAGGCGCAATGCAGCCGCTGCGGCAGGCGGAAACGCACAGTCCGCAGTCGGTGCAGGGGTCCCAGTCCTTGACGAGGTTCGGGCGGGTAAAGATCTCCTCGCCATAGGGGCAGATGTCCTTGCAGGTCGTGCAGGGCTTGCGGTGGGGGTGCAAATTCCAGCACTGGCGGCGGTTGATCTCGGGATGGGTGGTCTTCATCAGGGCATCCATTGCAGTTCTGGTAAAAAAGCCCATGGTCTTACTCCTTTTCCACAACAGAGGTAAGGGCGGCGTGGTCGAGCAGGAAACGCTGCACCTTCTGGTTGGTCACGGCGGCGGCGATGGCGTCCCGGCTGAGCACCTTGCGGATCTCTTCTTCCGGGGTGTCGTGCAGCTTGGAAAGACGGGCGATCTCGGCGTCCACCTCCTGCTGGGTCACGGTGATCTTTTCGGCTTCGGCGATGGCGCGCACCGCCAGCATTGCCCGCAGCTGGCGCTCGGCTTCCTTGCGGTAGCCCTCCCGCACCTGCTCCGGGGTCAGCCCGGCGCTCTTGCAGTAGAGCTCCATGGTCATCCGGCTCTTGCGCAGCCGCTGGCGCAGCTGGTTCATCTGGTATTCGGCGTTCTGCGCCAGCAGCTCTGCGGGCAGCTCCACGGTCAGGTTCGCGCCCGCCATATCCAGCAGCGCCGCCCCGGCAATGCGGTCGGCGTTGGCTTCGTGGGAAAGGCGCTTTTTCTCCCGCAGGCTCTCCCGCAGGGCATCAAGGTCTGCAAAGCCCAGCGATTTTGCAAGGGCATCGTCCACCGGGGGCACCTGCTTGCGCTCCACCGTGTGCAGGCAGATCTCAAACTGCGCGGTCTTGCCGGAAAGCTCCGGCACCCGGAAGTCGGCGGGGTAGGTGAAATCGAACCGGAAGGTCTCGCCCGCGCAGTGGCCGTACACGGCATCCTCGGCGGCGGGCATCAGCTGCCCGGTGCCCAGCACCACGGTCACGGCTTCCATCCGGCTGTCCGGGATGGGTGCACCCGCGAGAAAGCCCTCGAAATCCAGCGTGATGCGCATCCCGCGGGCGGCGGGCGCGTCAGTGGGCACAAAGGGCGCGTGGACCCGCGCCAGATTGCCGATATCCGCCTCTACGGCCTTATCCGATACCGGGCGCACCCGGCGGGTGAAGGCAAGCCCCTTGTACTGCCCCAAAGCGGCAGCGGGCATGGTGTTTGCAGTTTGTTCCATAGTCGAACACTCCTTTTTACAAAAGCGGCGTTACAGCCCGCGGGCGGCCAGCCAGCTTTCTGCGATCTGGGAGAACATCTCCGGGTACTGGGCATCTTCTTCCTTAAAGGCGCTCAGGTAATACTCCACCTCGGCGCGGGTGGGGGCTACGGTGCGCCGCCAGATGGTAAAGGTGGTGCCGTTGCCCATATCAAAGGTGGCCTCCAGCGCAAAGTACTCGTCCCGCACCGCAAGGAACCTCTCGTTCAGCTTGTGGGACATCTCGCCGTTGCCCACAAAGGTCTGGGGGAAGGGGTCGGCGGTGAGGACATATTTGGCCTCGAAGAACTGCATGGGGAAGTTGTGGGTGCCCGGCACCGAGAAGCCGAAGGCCAGCTTATCGTTGATGGGGGTTGCGGGCAGCTGGCAGTTCTTGAAGTGATCCGGGCAGTACAGCATATCGTGGGGGATCATGTAGCTGATCTCGCCCTCGGCGCAGTGGGTGTCGATCCAGTTGGCAATGGCCTTGATCTGCGGCAGATCCTTGCGGTCATAGATCAGCTTGTCCAGCCGGACGAACTCCTCGGTGACTGCCAGCGGGAAGTGATCCACCAGAAAGCCCGGCAGGGCAATGGTGGTCAGGGGAGAGCAGCGCACCGAGGTGGCAAACACCAGTGTGAACACCCAGAACACGACCTTTGCCGCCCGGAAGCGGCTGATGCCCTCGGCCAGCGCCGCTGCGCCCAGCAAAAACAGGAGAAACCACCCCGGGAGGAACAGCAGCATCTGGTGGGAGCCGGTGTTCTGGATGCGGGTGAACAGCAGCATGCTCAGCAGGATCTCCAGCCCGGCAAGGCAGGGCAGCGCAGGCATTCTGCGCTTTTTCAGGCAGAACCACAGCCCCATGCCCACGAGCACAAGGTTCATCAGACCCATGCGCCAGAACTGCAGGCTGATCTCGGCTGCAAAGCCGCCGCCGTTATAGTAGGAATAGCGCTCGGCGTAGCTGTAAGCGAGGATGCGGCTGACCATCGGCCACAGCAGCACCAGCATGGCCACCATGCTCATCAGGCCGAACAGCACCAGATTGCGAACCTGCAAAAGCGCCTGCTTTTTCTGCCCGGCGCGGGCAGTGCGCGCGCTGCTTACCAGCACCAGCACCGCGTAGGCAAAATAGTAGCCCACCACAAAATATAAGTACCACCGGCGGGAAAGGATGATGGCTGCCGTGGCGGCAAACAGCAGGCAGAAGCGCACCGGCTCCAGCTTTTCAAACCGGAAGTCCAGCGTGAGCAGCAGGATGCTGAAGCCGAAGATGAGGCCGAACCAGTCCGGCTGGCTGAGCATGGCGCTCATGCGCAGCCACGGGTAGGTGACCATCCATGTCATGCCGATGAGGAAGTACCAGAAGCGGTTTTTCACCCGCAGCATCTGCCCCACCTTGATGGTAAGCCCTGCCAGCAGCACCAGCAGCATGGGCAGGATGCTGAACACCTGACAGAAGGCAAAGCTGTCGCCGGTGCGGTCGCTCAGGCAGAAGGGAAACTCCAGAAACAGGGTGATGAAGTTGGTGTAGTCCTCGGCAAAGGAGCCGAAGATGAACTGGAAGCCCGCCGCCGGGCCTTGCAGAAAGGCGGCTTCGGCCCAGTACTGTTTGTTGATATAGTTGACGTAATCCCAGATATACACAAAGCTGCGGCGGCCAAGCGCCCAGAAAAAGTAGACCAGCGCCGCCGCCCACAGGCCGACGAGCACCGCCTTGTGGAACAGGTCAAATTTGATTCCCGCCACCCGCAGCACCAGCAGCACACAGGCAAACAGGGCAAGGTTGCACCACAGGCTCACCAGCGGAAAAAAGAATTTGCTGCCGGGCGCAGCCAGCGCAAAAACGGCCAGCAGCACCGCTGCTGCCGCCAGCACCAGCACGATTTTCGCCGCAGCGGAAACGCGGGGCTTTGTAATGGGTTCGGACATGGAATAGGACCCTCCTTGCAAAATTTCACACCTTACAGTATAACAACTCCCCCGGGCACTGTCCAGCACCCCGGCGGCGAAAAATGCAGAATGTCCCGCCGCTTTCAAAGCAGACGGGACATTTTTGCGTAAATATTACTTATCGGAAACTTCTGCGGCGGCCTTAGCAGCCTTTGCCGCCTTGCGCTTTTGCGCCAGCGCCCTGTTGGCGCTCAGGCGGGCGGCGTCCGGGTTCGGGGCTTCCGGGGACAGCCGCAGCAGATAGCTGCCCATGGCGGGCAGGTCCAGCGTCAGGGTGTAGTCCCGGCCGAACACGCCGCCGTCGGTGGTGTGGAAGTTCTGCTTGCGGTGCGCCTTGTGCACGCCGCCCCAAGTGCCGGCCTCGGTGTCCAGCACCAGCTCTGCGCTGCAGGGGAACTTGAGGTACAGGGGGAACTTTTTGTGGGCGTGGTCCTGCGTGTTCATCACGCAGAGCAGGTTCTGCCCGCGCCCTTTGCGCAGCCATGCGTACACACCCTCGGCGCAGCTTTCGTTTGCCACCCACTCAAAGCAGTCCGGGTTGTACTCGCCATCGTAGAGGGCGGGCTCGGAGGCATAGATGCGGCAAAGGGCGGCAAAGTACTTCTGGAAGGCATCGTGGAAGGGGTATTCCAGCAGATTCCAGTCCAGCTCCCGCTTTTCGTCCCACTCCCGGAAATGTGCCAGCTCGTTGCCCATAAAGTTCAGCTTTTTGCCGGGATGGGTGTACATATAAAAATACAGGGTGCGCAGCTGGGCGCATTTTTCCGCGTAGCTGCCCCACAGCTTGTCAATGATGGTCTTTTTGCCGTGCACCACCTCATCGTGGCTCAGCGCCAGCAGATACAGCTCGTTGTAGAAGTAGTGCATACTGAACAGCAGCTTGCCGTAGCAGCCCGGGCGCTCGCCGAAGGGGGTGGCAAAGTAGTCCAGCGTGTCGTGCATCCAGCCCATGTCCCACTTGTAGTCAAAGCCCACGCCCTCGTAGCGGGTGGGGGCGGTCACCTTTAAAAAGTTGGTGGAATCCTCCGCCATGTAGATGCCGGTGGGCCAGCGCTCGTTCAGGCCGTGGTTCAGGCTGCGCAAAAAGTTCACCGCGCCCTGATTTACGCCGCGGTTGGGGTCGCCTTGCCAGTACAGCGCCCGGGAGATGGCGTCCATGCGGATGCCGTCGCAGTGGTACACGTCCATCCACAGCCCGGCGGCGCTGCTCAAAAAGCTGCACACTTCCCGGCGGTAGTAGTTGAAGTTGCAGGTGCCCCACTCGCTCTGACCCACGTCGCTGTCGTACTCGTACAGGTGGGTGCCGTCAAACTTTGCCAGCGCGTCGGCGTTGGCGGCAAAGTGCACCGGTACAAAATCCATGATGACGCCGATGCCCATGCGGTGGCAGGCGTTGACAAAGCTGGCAAACTGGGCGGGGGGGCCGTAGCGGCTGGTCACCGAGAAGTAGCCGGTGGTCTGGTAGCCCCAGCTGCCGTCAAAGGGGTGCTCTGCCAGCGGCAGCAGCTCCACATGGGTAAAGTGATGCTCCAGCAGCCACGGGATGAGTTCCCGCGCCAGCTCCTCGTAGTTGTACCACCCGTCCGAACCGTCCGGCCGGGTTGCGCCGGGCTTATGCTTCCAGCTGCCGGCGTGCAGCTCGTAGATGTTCAGCGGGCGGTTGCGGCATTTGTCCCGCCGCTCCATCCACGCGGTGTCGTCAAAGGTGAAATCCAGCTTTGTCAGCTTGCTGGCGGTGCCGGGGCGCAGCTCGGTGGCAAAGGCGTAGGGGTCGCTGCGCATCACGGTGCTGCCGTCCGCGCCATGCACGCGGTATTTGTACAACTCGCCCTCCGCAAGGCCGGGGATAAAGGCGCTCCACACGCCGGTATCGGCTTTTTCCATGGGCACGCCGCGCTCCCAGCCGTCAAAGCCGCCGCACACCTCCACGGCGGTGGCACCGGGTGCCCACACGGCAAAACGCCAGCCCTCGGCGCCGTTTGGGTCGGTGCAGGGGTGCGCACCCAGAATGCGGTAGGCATCGAAGCAGTCGCCACTGAAAAACGCGCGGGGGATCACAGGGTAATTCATGCAAAGATCTCCTTACTTCTCTATGTTGACCGGCGGTGTGCGCCGGTTGATACAAGGCTGTTTGGGCAAACTATCCAAGAAAAACGCTTTTTACCGGCACAGTGGCCGATAATCTTAGCGAATCTTGACAAAAATCGGCAAAAATACACATATTTGCCAGAGGGTGTGGTATACTGTTGCTACCGCCTTGCGGGCGGTGCAACTTTTTAGAGCAATAGAATGGGAGCGAACGATCATGGCTTGGTATGACGAAGCAGTATTTTATCACATCTATCCGCTGGGGCTGTGCGGCTGTGCGCACGAAAACGACGGCCAGCCCACCCCGGGCGCTTTTGCAAAGCTGGAAGCATGGGCAGCCCACGCGGCAAAGCTGGGCTGTACAGCCATCTACATCGGCCCGCTGTTCGAGAGCGGCTCCCACGGCTACGATACCATCGACTACCGTCTGGTGGACCGCCGCCTTGGCACCAACGAGGAGTTCAAGGCTTTTGTGGCGG
>OCPT01001678.1_pt1 | contig 11874 bp, 9 predicted proteins | sample 1538741 | NCBI WGS metagenome assembly OCPT01 (sample SAMN04571723, study PRJEB22368) | human gut metagenome | biome: human gut; material: stool | host: Homo sapiens | place: Luxembourg | collected 2012-12-06 | reverse complement strand
AACGAGCAGAAGTCCGCTCGTTTCCATATTGTTACCTATATAATATAGGCAAACGCCCAACTTCTTGATTTTCAATCAAAGCCCAATTTAGAGTGAGTTAAACATATTAACTTTGTATTTGAATTAGTCAAACCGACTTTTTCAGACATATTTTGAAAGCGCATTTCGCTATTCTGAGCATGTGAACTTGGACACTTCACAAAGTAGGCGCAAGCCTATATTGTTACATCAGAAAAAGTGGAAGACGCTCTCTTGGTGTGTATTCGTACCTTTATGCGAAATACTGCCAAGCGGAGTTTCTCTTTCCTATTCTGTGTAACAAGGGAGTCCAAGCCCAACATGGCAGTATAAGGAAATTGTGGCTCCGCTTTTTTTGTATGTCATAACTTCCATAAAACATTAACCGACATTGTTGAGTCACAGATGTTCAAAAATGAAAAAACAGTAAAGATGAAAAAGCTTTTTGTTTTGGCACTTCTTGCCGTATTCGGCATGAGCGCGTTTGCCCAAGAGGAGGCACCTGCTAAAAAATCGTTCTTCAAACAGTTGGAATATACTGTTAATGCAGGATTCGGTACTTCGTTTACAAATGCTCCTTATGACTCCCAAATTTTTTCTTTTGATGTGGGTTTGGATGTGAAGAAAGACATCAAATCGTTTTCTAATGACAAGCTGGGACTGTATGGCCTTGTCGGTTTCCACGTTTCACGTCGTGGAGGTTCAATGAGTAATGATGTATTTGCGACTCAATCAGGAAATACAGTTCAAACATACCAATATAGTATTCCTCTTCATGTAGGACTGAAGTATAAGTTCAAGAATAATTGGAGATTGTTTTTTGACTTCGGTCCGTATATCGGCATTAATCCAACGGTCGAGTTGTCAGAAGGCTATGGTGACACTGACTACGAACTTAAATCTAAGTCAATGGATGCTGGTATAGGCGGCAACTTTGGTGTTTGCTTCAAGAAATTTGGCATCAGTATCGGCTTTGAAAAGGGGTTCCTGGATATCGCCAAGTTCAGCAGCGAATCAGAGGATATCTCAACGGGCTTGAAAACCATGGTTGCATTCATGAAATTCCAATGGACATTTAACAAGCAATAATTGTTTTCCAATAGCCCCCGACAACCCTTATATGGTTATCGGGGGCTTTATCTCTTTTGCTATGATTTCACATAAGTTCATCGCTTTCTTAGCTTTTTTCTTTCTTTTATCATTATCATATTCGTGCATTAATGATGAAGATGAAGATAAAGAAGAAAATGTTCAAGGTAAATTGGATTATACTTTACCTGCAAGTGGCACAATAAGAGTTACAGATGATGACGGAAAATCTTATAATCGTCAGATACAAGATGCAGGATATCTTGCATGGAGCTCAGACATTAACGAGTTGCCAACTCTTACGTTATCGGCTTTTTTCAAAAATGAAGGAGACGCTTCAAACAAAAGCATTCTAATAAACGACAGAAGGATAAGCCAATTGAATGTTGTAGTATATGATTTGAAAAGGTTGGCTGTGGGCAACATAGCCGATGGGGGAACTGTCAAGGTAAATTACTTTATTAATGATGGCAATGGTTATTATGATTGGTCGTCACAGGAAGGGTATTTCAGTGGAAATGTTCGTATAACGAAATTCAAAGCCAACAAATATATTATGGTGAGTTTTACTAATTGTGAATTTAGCACCTCATCTACATATTCGCCTCAATCAACACGAACTAAAGGAACTTTTAGTGGTAACATCAAATTCCCGTTGAGACCAATGAGCTTCTTTGAATAGTATGGTTAACAGTAGTTCTTACAAGTGTATTAAGCGGATTCTCACTGATTGAGCAATAGAATCCGCTGCTAAATAAAGTTCCTGCTGTTAAAAAACAAAAGCATAGACTTGGTGCGTAGAAACGAACAACGGATTAACAGGATTAATCGGATTCTTTACTCAATGAAGAAAATCCGTTCAATCCGGTTAATCCGTTGTTCTGTATAATATTCTAAACCCGGTTAATCCGTTGTTTAGTGTAATATTTTAAGCCCGGTTAATCCGAAGTAAAACATTATTGTTAAAAGCGGTTCAACCAGCTTGTTCAGTACGAATTATGCCAGCTTCTTCTCCAAGCGCTCGCGGATGGCAGCGATGAAGCCAGCAGAGTTCTTTGTCTGCGGAGTAACGCCTTCCATAAGACCAGCGAGGTCCTTCGTTACGATACCCTCGTTGAGAGTGTCGAAGCAAGCAGCCTCGAGAGCGTCAGCGTAGCGTACGAGTTCGGGCAGGTTGTCCATCTCGCCGCGCTTGCGCAGAGCGCCGCTCCAAGCGAAGATAGTAGCCATCGGGTTGGTAGATGTCTCTTCGCCCTTCAGATACTTGTAGTAGTGGCGTGTAACGGTGCCGTGAGCAGCCTCGTACTCGTACTTGCCGTCCGGCGAAACGAGCACGGAAGTCATCATTGCCAACGAGCCGAATGCGGTAGAAACCATGTCGGACATAACGTCGCCGTCGTAGTTCTTGCAAGCCCAGATAAAGCCGCCCTTAGAGCGGATAACGCGTGCTACAGCGTCGTCGATGAGAGTGTAGAAGAACTCCAGACCGCGCTTCTCGAACTCCTCCTTGTACTCCTCGAATACCTCGTAGAAGATAATCTTGAACTGTGCGTCGTACTTCTTAGAGATGGTGTCCTTTGTAGAGAACCAGAGGCTCTGGTTGGTGTCGAGCGCGAACTTGAAGCAAGAGTGTGCGAACGAACGAATCGACTTGTCGGTGTTGTGCATTGCCTGGAGCACGCCGGCGTCCTTGAATGTGTGAACCACAACCTCCTCGTGCTTGCCGCTCTCGCCGTCGAAGACGAGCTTAGCTACGCCCGGCTCGTCGGCACGAATCTCAACGCTCTTGTAAACGTCGCCGTAAGCGTGACGAGCGATGGTGATAGGCTTCTCCCAGTTCTTCACTGCAGGATGGATGCTCGGGATAGTGATAGGCGTGCGGAATACGGTGCCGTCGAGAATAGAGCGGATAGTGCCGTTAGGGCTCTTCCACATCTGATGGAGCTTGTACTCGTCCATGCGCTGGTGGTTAGGTGTGATGGTAGCACACTTAACGGCTACGCCCAGACGCTTTGTAGCCTCGGCTGCGTCCTTTGTTATCTGGTCGCCGGTCTCGTCGCGCTTAACGAGTCCAAGGTCGTAATACTCTGTCTTGAGGTCAACGAACGGAAGGATAAGCTCATCCTTGATCATCTGCCACAAAATACGGGTCATCTCGTCGCCATCCATCTCTACGAGTGGAGTGGTCATCTGAATTTTTTCGGTCATAGTTATTTGGATTTAAGAGTTTATTTCTTGTTCTTATAATAGTTCATCAAGCAACCGTCTGCCAGAATCTGACGCTCGTCGGCGGTGAGGTTCTGGAAGAAGAGGTGTATAGGCTTAACGCCGTCGCGAGCGATAACCTGCGCGTCGATCTCCTCCTTACCAGCGAGGATAGCCTCGCGGATGCCCGGCACGAAGAGCTTGTCGCCCGGCTCGAAGTTGAACTCAACGTCCTTGGCGATGGTGAACGGCACGATACCCCAGTTGATACAGTTAGAACGGTAGCGCTTTGTAGCGTACTCGTAGCAAACGTTAGCGTCGCCGCCGAGCACCTTCTGGCAAGAAGCAGCCTGCTCGCGAGCCGAGCCGTCGCCAGGACGATTAGCGAATACGCATGAGCCGAACGATGTCTCCTCAGCCTTTGCGCCTACCTTTGCGAGAGCTTCTGCGATGTTTGCGCTCACCTCACCTGCACGGCGTGCGAGGTCCTGCTTCTGAATCTCCTTGCTCAGACCAACGTACTCAGGCACGCGGCGAGAGAGGGCGAACTCAGAAAGCTTCAACGGGTTAGAACGGTAAGAACTTGTCTCGCCAGACGGGATAAGCTCGTCGGTAGTTGTAACCGGGTCGTGGATAACAGCTGCCAACTCGAGCAACATGTTCTTCTGCATCGGATACATTGTAGGCCAGTCCTTGATGTTCGGACCGTAGCGAAGCTCTGTCTCAGGACGCGGTCTGCCGTAGCCGTTGTATACGCGGCACTTGTATATCTTGTCGTCGTAAACGTATGGCTTGTGAGTGTTCTCGTACTCTACGTCTGTCGCAGCCGTAATCACGCCGCCGTTGGCTGCTGTAGCAGCGATAGAGCGTGCGTCCATAAGCGCAACGAGAGAGAGCTGACCCTGACCAGGCTTAGAACCCTCGCGGTTGGGGAAGTTGCGTGTGGTGTGGCGGATAGACAGACCGTTGTTAGACGGAACGTCGCCTGCGCCGAAGCACGGACCGCAGAATGCCGGCTTCATCACAACGCCCGCCTCGATGAGGTCGGCTGTGATGCCTTCGCGTGTTACAGCCATTGATACCGGTGTCGACTGCGGATAAGCCGAAGCTGTGAAGTAGTCGTTGCCGATGCCCTTGCCCTTAAGGATAGCGCCAGCCTCTGCGAGGTTGTCGTATGTACCGCCCGAGCAGCCTGCGATGATACCCTGGTCGGCGTATACCTTGCCGTCGACAACCTTGTCGACGAGATGTACGTCCACCTTGTCGCCGAAACGCTTCTTTGCGTCTTCCTCGATGCGTGTGAGGATGCCCACCGGGTCGGCCTGAAGCTCGTGGATAGTAACTGCGTTCGACGGGTGGAACGGCAGAGCGATCATCGCCTCCTGAGAAGAAAGGTCGATGCGAATCATCATATCGTAGTAAGCTACGTCGCCCGGCTTCAGTTCCTTGAAGTCCTGCGGACGCTCGTGTATGTCGTAGTGGTGCTTCACCTCTTCGTCTGTAACCCAGATAGAGCTCAAGCAAGTGGTCTCGGTAGTCATGATGTCGATACCGTTACGGAAGTCGATAGGCAACTCCTTAACGCCAGGACCTGCAAACTCGAGCACCTTGTTCTTCACAACGCCGCTCTCGAATGTAGCCTTAACGAGAGAGATAGCCACGTCGTGCGGACCTACGCCCTTCTTGGGCTTGCCCTCGAGCCATACGAGCACCACTTCCGGTGCGTTGATGTCCCATGTGTTCTTGAGCAACTGCTTCACGAGCTCGCCGCCGCCTTCGCCGACGCCCATGTTACCGAGCGAACCGTAGCGTGTGTGAGAGTCGGAACCGAGAATCATGTTGCCGCACTTCACCATCATCTCGCGAGCATACTGGTGGATGACAGCCTGGTTGGCAGGAACGTAGATGCCGCCGTACTTCTTAGCTGCTGACAGACCGAATACGTGGTCGTCCTCATTGATAGTGCCGCCTACTGCGCAGAGCGAGTTGTGGCAGTTTGTCATAGCGTAAGGCAACGGGAACTCTTGCAGACCGCTTGCACGTGCTGTCTGAATGATTCCAACGTATGTGATGTCGTGTGACATCATTGCGTCGAAGCGGATGCGCATCTTCTTTCCCTTCGAGCCGTCCACGTCGTGAGAGCGGAGTATGCCGTAGGTGATAGTATTCTCGCGAGCTTCGTCGGGTGTCATGCCTTCGTACTTGTCGCAAACTTCGGTACCGTTGAGGAGATAGACTCCGTGATTAATAAGTTCTACCATAATGCCAAGGTTTTAAGTTATTAGTTTGTTTAATTATTAATATTCTTTTGTTGTTAGTATGTTTGTGTACTTCTATCCTTTGTCGTAGGATGTCTGTATTCTTTTATCTTCTTCTTTGTTAGTATGTCTGTATGCTTCCGATGAACACGGTGAGCGATAGCATGTCTGCTGCGCCTCCTGGCGAAATGTTCCGCTCGGTGTAGCGGCGGTCCATATCTTTGAGAGCGAGAAGTTCGGCTGATGCGCACTTCTCTTCTATGGTTGATGCGCACTTCTCTTTGTCTTCAGCGGCGTATGCCTCTTCGAAGCTGGCGAGCAAAGCTCTTGCTTCCTGCTTCACTTCTTCTGCCGTGGCGACGTTGGTGCGATAGATTACGTTGGTGTCGTCGAGGTCGCACATGATGCGCAGCAATGTCTTGTGCAGAGCGTGCGCATCGTGGTTCTTTCTGCGTTCGTTGTAGAACGGCAGCCATTCGGCGAACAGTTTTTCGTAGCCTTCGCGGGCGTTGTCGAGCGCTCCTTTTATGGTTGTTGTGCCGTTGGAGAGCAGCTTTGCCTTGCTGCCGTGCGTGCCGCTGGTATCGGGGAAGCTGGCTGCGAGAGCCTTTATTGTGATCTGGAGTGAGGATAGAGGGGATGTTAGGCTTTCTAGGGGGGCTAGGTTTTTTAGAGAGACCTGGCTATCTTCTTTTTCTTCTTTTTCTCTTTCCTTTCCTCTTTCTTCTTTTCTTTCTTCTTTTCCTCTTTCTTCCTTGTTAGCTGCTGCTTTTTTCTCCTCATAGGCTGCTGCTACTACGGCTAAGCCCATTGAGAAGAGGGCGCCTTTATGCGTGTTTACGCCGTTTGTGGCTGCGAGCATAGCCTTTTCGGCTTCTATTCCGGCGTCTCTTATGACTGTGTGAGACGGGAGAGTGTCGGCGAAACCGAGGAGTGCGAGGCGCACGAAGTAGGGGTGGAGCGTGTTGATGCTGAGTTGCATCATCGCATAGTCCATGTCGCGGTGCGCTCCGTTATTGTCTTTGTCTACAAGACCAGGCTTCGGCGTGGTGTCGAGCTCAGCCTGCAGCGCTTGTGTAGCGAGGTGTGCTATTATATAAGGTAGGGTAGTGGGCGGCACGAGCTGTCTTATTGTGTTCATGTCGCCTTCTTCCATTGCCTTGCGAACACGCGATGCGCTTACTGCGTTGCCGTCTTTCTCCAGTCGATCTATCTCGCGAACGTCTTTGAGCGCTTCGTGCATCAGTTGGTTGTAGCGTCGTGTGAGCTGGTCGGTAGGCTCTGTGCCTACGAAACGCACGGTTGCGCCAAGAGCTGGCGCGATGTGACGGCGGAACAGATCGAGGTCGAGCAGCATCTGCGTGTCGGCAGCGTCGTCGAGTCGCTTCAGAAAGTAGGTAGGGAACGTCGCGCGACTGATTGTATAGTCGCTGCCGTCGATTACGTTGACGTTCTCGATGTCTGCAACGCCTTGTTCTACCATCGCTTTGCGCTCAGTGTATGCGAAGAGCGAGCAGTCTTCTCTTACTACCATTACGTACAACCGTTCCACTTGCTTGGCGGCTTGCTCTATGAGGTAGCGGTGGCCGAGGGTGAAGGGGTTGCAGTTCATTACCACAACGCCTCCACGAGGCGGTGTGGTGTTGAGATGTTGAGGTGTTGTGGTGTTGAGATATGGGGTGTTGAGGTGTTGAGGTGTTGAGGTGTTGAGATTTGTTTTTACTACCTCTTTACATTCCTTACTATCCTCTTTACACTCCTTATTGTATTCTTTATACTTTTCTGATTCCTCTTTTATCTTTTTCAGAGCCTCGACCGTATTGCTGATTCCTCCGATGCCGGTCTCCATGAGTATTGCTTCGGGGGCTTCGGCGAGCAGGCGGAATGAGAGACTCTCGAAGAGTCGTCGGTTTTTGGGCTTTGTGAACAGCTTGATGCAGCTGTAGCCCTCCTGGTTGGCGTGCGAGATGAGGTGCGAGACGAGCGTGTTAGCTATAGCTTCGCCTTTGTGCGCATCGTCCACTGCAACGCACTTTATTACGTCGTCCTTCAATCCGCCACCGGCTATCATCTCGCCGTCGTCGTCGAGCACTGCGGCGTAGTAGTTCATGTCGTCGATGCGCAGTGCGTTGTGTTTGAGGAACGCTTCTATGCGTTGGCGCTGACGGGGTGTTGTGGGGTTGAGGGTCTGTATCTCCATAGGTTTGAGTATTAAGATTTGTGGGCTTCGACGTAGCTGTCCACCATTTCGTTGATTTTCGCCCATATCTCTTCTTGTGTGTGCCAGCGCATCCTCATGCAGTAGCGTGCTTCGTGGTCGCAGACGAGACAGCGTCGTGGCTTTTCGCCGATGGCGTCCCTTGAGACGGGCACGCCGTCGGCGTTGATGATATCGATGTCGAAGAGGCGTCCGAGTGGGTGGGTGTCTTCGATGTTGACGGCTATGCGCTTGGCTTCGAGGAGCGGCATCGGGGTGATGAGGTAGGCTTCGTAGCCGGTCTCGAGGTCGAGCTCGAGGAGCTGCTCTTGACCGAAAGCCTTGCGCATGGCTTCTACAGCGGCGTGTGCTGCCGTGAGCGACTGCTGATTACGCTTTACGCTTCCTGGCATGACGACAGTAAGGCACACCAGTGTCTTTCCCGAGTGTTCAGCCAGCAGCTTCTGCTGTGTGGCATGGCGTGCGTCGCGGCTCGCCAGAAGTTCGTTGAGCGTAATCATTCTTTGAATTTTGAATTTTGAGTTTTGAGTTTTGAATTGTGCGCTTCGCGCATTTTGAGTTTTGAATTTTTGAATTGTGAATTCAACATTGAATAATTCAACATCGGTGTAGCCGACAACTCAAAATTCAAAACTCAAAATTCAAAACTTATTCCTTGATGTTCTTGATAACATCCATTACCGAGCCGTCGCGGTTCATCACGACGCCTACCACCTTGTCGCCGAACGGCAGCGGTGCGGGGTTGCCGATTACAGAGAGTGCGCGGTCGCGTAGCTCCTCGAGTGTGACGAGCTTCAAGCCGGCAGCCTTCAGGCGTTCAGCTATCTCCGGGCGAGCCGGGTTGACAGCGATGCCGTATTCGGTTACGACCACGTCTACGGTGCGACCCGGAGTGATGAGCGTAGTAACCTCGTTAACGACGCACGGTATTCTGCCGCGGAGCAGCGGGCAGACGATGATAGAGAGTGCCGAGTCTTCTGCTGTGTCGGGGTGTCCGCCGATAGCGCCGCGTATGATGCCGTCGCTACCTACGAGCACGTTCACGTTGAAGTTGACGTCCACCTCAAGCGCCGAGAGTATCACGATGTCGAGATAGTGTGTTGCAGCGCCCTGCTCGTGCATACTTGCGTATTCGCAAGCCGACACCTCCTTGTGCTTCGGGTCGTTCTTGAGCGACTCTGCAGCCACCTTGTCGAACGACTGCACGTCGATGAGGCGCTCGATGAGTCCTTCCTCGTGCATCTTCACCATGTGAGCGGTGATGCCGCCGAGGGCGAACGAAGCCTTGATGTCCTGGTCTATCATGCTCTGACGTATATACTTCACGGCAGCGAGCGAAGCGCCGCCCGAACCGGTCTGTATAGAGAATCCGTTCTTGAAGTAGCCGCTGTTCACGATTACCTTCGCAGCCTGCTGAGCGAGCAGAATGTCGCGCGGGTTCTTGGTGTCGCGGATGGCTCCCGAAGCAATCTTCGACGAGTCGCCTACCGACTCAACCTCGACCACGTAGTCGACGTCGTGCTCCGAGATAGAGTTCGGAGTGTTAGGATAAGGCACGAGGTCGTCGGTGAGTATCACCACCTTGTCGGCGTAATGAGCGTCGGGCAGCGCATAACCGAGCGAGCCGCAGATGCTCTTAGCGTTCTCCGAGCGCGAGTAGCCGCAAGCGTTGCCGAGCGGGTCGGAAGAAGAAGCGCCGAGGAACGCCACGTCGATGTGCAACTCGCCCGAAGCGATAGCCTCGCCGCGTCCGCCGTGCGAGCGGAACACCACCGGCTTCTCCATCAGTCCGTGCGAAATCTCCTTAGCCAGTTCGCCGCGCAGACCCGATGTTGAAATCTCTGTGATCACGCCGTTGCGAATGTGCTCGATGAGCGGTTCGTGCACGTCCTGCAAGCTCGAAGCTGCGAGGTGCAGATCCTTGAATCCCATCTCTGCGAGCTTAGCCACAACCATGTTCACCACCTTGTCTCCACCGCGGAAGTGGTGGTGGAACGATATAGTCATGCCGTCCTTCAGTCCCGAGTGGCGAATAGCCTCTTCGAGCGTCATGAGTTTGGGGCTTTTCTGCTGCAGTTCGAGGCGCGGCGTGATGTCCTTGTGTGCCTCTACATTATTATATACGCTCTTTCCCATAGCCTGAGCCACCTGCTCGGCGAGGGTATGTCTTTCGTTCAGTGTGCTCATGCTATGTCCTCCTGTTTAATTACGCCCGAAGCCAGTGCCAAGTCGATGACGCGCTGTGCGCGTATCACCACTGGTCGGTCAACCATTTTACCGTTCACGGCGATTACGCCCGAACCCTTCTTCTCAGCCTCCTTGATGGCAGCGATAACGGCGAGCGCCTTGTCGATAGCCTTCTGAGTCGGCGTGAACACCTCGTTGATGATTTCTATCTGGCGCGGGTTGATGATCGACTTACCGTCGAAGCCCAACTGATGAATCAGCTCCACCTCCTTGCGGAATGTCTCCATGTCGTTGAGGTTAGAGTAGACGGTGTCGAGCGCGTCGATGCCTGCAGCGCGTGCAGCCACCACGATAGTCTGGCGTGCCATGAGCAGCTCCATGCCCTCGGGCGAGCGCTGTGTCTTCAGGTTGGCGCAGTAGTCCTCCGCGCCGAGCGCTATGCCCATCATGCGCTTGGAAGCGGTAGCGATGGCGTAGGCGTTTACAACGCCGAGCGTGCTCTCGAGCGCAGCCATAATCTGCGTGCGACCCACGCAGCCCAGCTCCTGCTCCACCTTCTCTATCTCGCGCTCCACCTCGATCACCTCCTCTGCGGTCTCGGTCTTAGGCATACGGATGACGTCGACGCCAGCCTTAACCACAGCCTCGATGTCCTTCTTGCCGTACGGAGTGTTCAGAGGGTTGATGCGCACCACCATTTCCGTCGTGCCATAGTCGATGGTCTTCAATGCGTTGTAGACGAGCAGGCGTGCCGCGTCTTTCTCTGCCATTGTAACAGAGTCCTCAAGGTCGAGCATTATTGAGTCGGGATGATATATATATGCATCCTGCATCATACCGGGGTTGTTTCCCGGCACGAACATCATAGTTCTTCTTAGTCGTTTCATAGGTCAAAAAGTTTTTTTAGGGGTTAGTCTTTCCACACGTCTTTGCCCGTAGCTCTTACGGCAGCCGCAGTGACGCGTGCGCGGATAGTGCAGTCGAGCGCGCCCTTGTCAGTGGCGTGCACCTCGGCACGGGTGATACCGAGTCCTTCGAGCGTCTCAGCTATCACCTTGCGTATCTGGTCGCCGAACTGGTAGGCAACCGAACTCTGCAAATCGATGTTCAGTCCCTCTTTCTCGCAAGGGGCAATCTGAATCATGATGTCGCCGGACTCCATTGTTCCGGCAGTAGCTTGTTTAAGTTCCATAGGTATAGTATTTAAAAAGTTTGTGGTCTTTAGATTCTTTGAGAGGTATGGGTTCGGCGTCGTGTGCTCCGACGGGCGCCAGCGTGCCTTGCGGCGTCAGCACGTGCATCGCTTTAACTTGCTTTACGTGCTTGATGTTTCCATGCGCTTTTGCATGCTTCAGCATGTGTGTTGCTTTTGCTTGCTTCATGGGCGTCAGCGTGCGTAGAGAAGATGCGGTTGGGAGTGGTGTGAGTAGAAACGTAATAAAACAAAAATCGCGTAAATACAACAACACTTCCTTCCGTCTTTACACCGAAGAGAACCGAGTTATACTTACGCTCGCGCGAGCAGTATATAAGGGTAATAATGTCTGTGTCCGCACAAAACACGTTCTGCGTGCGGATTTCTATTTCGCGGGGTAAAGATACGCATTAATTGTGAAACGAGCAAGCATTTTGCGAGGATTTTTTTTGCTGGGGTACCCCAAGGGGGTGCCTAAAGGGGGTGCCTAAAGGGGGTGCACTTGTCTCAAGTGCACCAACAAAGCAAGTGGTGCACCAACAAAGCAATTGGTGCACTTCTTGCTCTGGCAAGCGGCAAAGCCGAGCGGAGACAAGTGCACCCCCTGTCTTTTTTTAAATAAGGTTGACACCTAAAGTCAACAATTATGAAAAAGAAAGAAGAACAGCTCCAAAATTCATTGGATCGCGTTAAACTTCAGAAGC
>OCPT01001662.1_pt1 | contig 11972 bp, 22 predicted proteins | sample 1538741 | NCBI WGS metagenome assembly OCPT01 (sample SAMN04571723, study PRJEB22368) | human gut metagenome | biome: human gut; material: stool | host: Homo sapiens | place: Luxembourg | collected 2012-12-06 | reverse complement strand
AATAGTCCCCTCCTAAGGGATAGATACAGGTTCGATTCCTGTTGGGAGTACCATATATAACAAAGAAACGGCTTAAACACTAATGTTTAGCCGTTTTTACTTTGTGAAATACCGACATTTAACCGACATTTTTGTATAAAAAAATTAAATATCATCAAACATGATATCTAGTAAGTCGGCTGTTTTCTTTTCCATCTCGGGTAGAACATGACTATAAGTATCCCATGTAATTTGGGTTGAAGTATGCCCAAGTCTTTTTGAAATAACTTTAATATTTTCACCTTTAAGTAACAATATAGTTGCATGAGTATGCCTTAATCCATGAATAGAGATTTTAGGAAGAGCTTTAGTATCATCTTCTAATGATTTATTAAACCTCTCTAGCTTCTTTGTAAAGTCCATAGATACGTTTCTAGGGTTACACATCTTATTATCCCTACTTAATACAACAAACCCCTTAGAATTGATTTCAGATTGATTTAATTTATGATTAGTTAATACATTTACTAAGCTATTAGGTATAGAAATACTTCTAAAAGCTGAATTAGTCTTTAATATGCTAGTATGTATTAATTTATGATTTGTTTTATCTTGTATGACTTGTTCCCTAATATTTATAAATCCATTCTCTAGATCTATATTATCCCATCTAAGACCACATAACTCACCAACACGTAAACCAGTAAGGCTTATTATTAATATAGGCATATAAAGCCAAGAATCCTTTATATATAACAGGAATGATTTTAATTGTTCTTCATTCCATACAATAACCTTTTCTTTTTCCTGTGATATTTTCTCAATATCAGTGGGAATATAATTAACTAGATTTAATTTTTTAGCATATTTATAACAACCCGTAAGAACCTCAATAATCTTTTTGGTGCTATTAGGCTTTAATCCACCATTTATAAGTTCATTATAGAATTGTTGTACTGTTGCAGTATTAAGACGACCTATTTCAATATCTCCAAGATAAGGGATTATATAATTATCTATCCTGGATCTATAAGAAGTTTTAGTATTTATACTTAATGTTTTAGATTTATATTCATTGTACCAGGCATTAATAAAATCTTTTAATAATACTTTATTATCAATAACATTTAATCCATTAGCAATATCAACACAAAATGAATTTGCATATGCTGCAGCTTCTTTTTTAGTCTTAAATCCACTTTTAAACTTTCTCATTCTTTTACCAGTAGAGGGATTACGACCAAGGTCAATAGTTACTTCCCATTTACCATTAGATAATTTTCTAAAACTAGCCATTTAATGAGCTCCTTTCTATTTAATAATATAATTCTAACATTTAAATTAAAAAACGATTATATAAGCTAATTTTGCTTTCTCCACAAGTGGATAAATATTCTTGTATTTAATTTTGGAATTATTTCTGAGAATATCTATCTAATGCACTAATTTGGTGCGTACCCACAAATGGGTACACCTGACACTAGGAAACACCGGATTAGGTGTAGTTATTACAAAAGTAAATATAGTAACTACAGTTTTATTTTCCACCTATGGGAAAAGGACGGCAAAATATTTTGCTATCCTTTGTATAAGTATATAAGGGGGTAACGATTTGCGACGCCCTTAGAATTTAGGTCGATTAAATCGACTGATATTGTAGTTATTATAAAAGTAAATATAGTAACTACTTTAATTTTGATATTGCATTGATTATTTAGTAAGTAATCGTTCTTCCCAAGTAAAGCGAAGATTAAAAGGGGAACATAATTCTTTATCTAAACTACTAATTAATTCATCTACTATCTTGTCTTCAATATCATTTAAGAAAGAAACGGGTAATGAACTGAATGTATTTATCAACAATGAATTTTCTTTTATTAAATCCTCGTCATTATCATTAAGTTCTTCATCAAAAAGTTCAACATTAATTTCTAAGTCAGATATTTTTTCTTCTAAAAAATAAGTGAAGCAATGACCTGTTAAACTACAATTAAAACTCTTAAAGTTTTTAATTATTTCAAGATCAATAAATAATATTTCATCATAATCAACTCTAACATTAATAACTCTAATATCTACAGGAATATGTAAAAAAAGTAATTCTGGAGTGATTTTTAAATAATTACACAAAGTATTTATTGTATCTAATTGAATTCCTTGAGCTCTATTGTTACTTAGAGATGTTAAAGTAGTTCTTGATATTCCAGTATCTTTTGATACCTTAGTTATTCTTAAGTTTCTTTCAGCTAATAAAATAGCTAAATTACATCTTATCATTTTGATCACCTCATATAACATTGTAGCGATTATTGAACAAAATTACAATAATTTTAACAAAAAGTATTGATTTTTATTCAAAAAATGTTATTATAAATGTGAAAGTGTACAATTGATTGTACTAAATATAAGAAATGCTGAACAAAATAGGAGGTGAAATAATGTTAGCGTTAAAAATTGCTAGAGTAAAAAAAGAATTAACACAGGAAGGATTATCTAAGGTTTCAGGAGTAAGTAGAGTTACTATTTCAAATATAGAAAGGGGGAAACAATCAATATTAGACACACCAGCAGGTACATTATTAAAAATTGCTAAGGCTTTAGATACAGATATAACAACATTATTTTTTAGCAATAATCAATAAATCTGAGTATTTATTAAGTTTATATTTAAAACAGATATAAATGATTTTAAATGGACATGCTCCACTAAAAAATCATACTACAGTGGTTCTAAGTAGATGTATTGGAAAGGATAAATATTAAATTATGGAGGGAGATAAAATGATAAGTAATAGGAATTGGCTTACGACAGAAGAAACAGCTAAATATCTAGGTGTTACACCTGCATATGTAAGAGAATTACTAAATAGAGGGCAATATGATAGTTCTATAAAGCTTAAAGGAACTAAATGTGGTAAAGAATGGCGAATCGATAGAAATAGCGTTAATGATTATTTAGGTATATCTATTGATGAAAATAATTATAAAAAGGATTTATACATTAAGGAGCTTGAAGGAAAGGTTCAATTGTATAAAACAAAATTACAAGCATTTGAGGCTTTAGCAATAACATTACAAGGATTAATTGGAAATGATATGAATAGAGTTTAAATGAACATACGGAGGTTTAAGTAATGGAAGATCTATTGAAATATGATTTAGAAGAAGCACATTATTATTTGAACAAGCCTAATTTAATTATAGTGTTACCAATTACAGATATTGCAACAAGTGAAGATGGAGTAACACTAACTTTAGGTGGAGATAATACTTCAAGTATAACTATTTGGAAAGAAGCAAGTGAAGTAAAAAGGGTGAGAAGACCTACAGGAATAATAGGAGAGTTTGAATGGTGTTATCTTATTAAAAATGAGTATAAAGAAAATATAGGATATATAGGAAGGTAGTAAAAGCATGAGTATTAAGATATTAAGTTTATATATAGCAAATTGTAAGAGTATGGACAAAACCCCCTCATGGGAAGGACTAAGGTTATTCAATAAGGTGTTTAAGTAGGTGATAAACTTGAATATTCCTTATCATAAAATAGATTCAAGAATACTTGAATATGACATAGATAGTGTAGAGTTTAAGTTTGGAATGTGGATAACAAAAAAAGAATTTGGACAAAGGTTAAATCAGAATAAATCATTACCTAAAGGACAGTTTTTTATGAGTGTTAGAGTTGTTGCTAAAGATATGGAAATTACTGAAAAGATTTCTCGGAGATTAATAAAACAATTTATAAAGTTAGATATTATAAGACTTGTATCAAGTTCTAAGAATCCAAAACAGGGATCAATTTATGAGTATTTAGTACAGATTGAAAAGGGCACAGTAGAGGGCACAGTAAAGACACAGTTAGGGCACAGTGAAAGTGAGGAAATAAGCGAGTTTAAAGAAGGTGAAGGACACAGTAAGGGCACGAAAAAGGACTCAGTAGAGGGCACATCTAAAAATAAAAATAAAAGAAAAGAAAATATATATAATATGGTTTTTGATTTTTGGATCAGTAAAAATATTAAAAAACATAGAAGTATCACAGTTAGTATAAAAAAATCCATAGATAAAACTCTAAAGGAATATTCTAAAGATGAAATTATAGAAGCTATAAACAACTATGGTGATATGTTAAATAGTGATTATGAATATTGCAGTTATAAATGGGGGTTAGATGAATTTTTAATTAAGACGGATAAGGATAGAGCTAGGCAACTTCCAAAGTTTTTAAATGATGGTAGTAAATATTTGAATTATTTGTCTTGGAAATCAAGGGATAAATCCAAAGAATCTAAAGAAAAAGACATAGGAGATTTAATGGAGCAATTAATGGCCAATAGGGAGGAATAATGGATAGAGATAAATTATATAGTATGGAAGTTGAAGAGCAAATACTTGGTATATCAATATGTGAAACTAAATGCTTTATTCAAGTTATGGAATTAAAGGTAAAAGAGAGTGATTTCTATTTTGATAAGAATAAATTACTTTTTAATGCAATAAAAACAGTATTTAGAGAAAAACAAACAACAGATTTTGTAATATTGGCAGAATACTTAAAGAAAAATAATATCTTAGATAAAGTTGGTGGTATTACTAAAATTAGTGATTTAATGGGGGGAGTAATAACAACCAGTAATATAAAAGCTTATGTTGAAGCGTTAAAAGAATATAGTCAAAAAAGATATTTGATCAATATATCTAAGAGTATTCAATTAAATATAGATAAAAGTCCCGAAGAGATTCAACAAGTTATTAATACATTAATAGTTGACATGACAGCAGAAGCGGTTACAGAAACTGTAGAGGGTCAAGAGGAAGAATATTTAAATGTATTAGATAAAAGAATGAAAGGAGAAATAAATCCATTAAAAACAGGATTGAGGGATTTAGATAATAATATAACTGGATTCAATGGTGGTGATCTAGTAACAATATTTGCTTTTAGTGGAGTTGGTAAAACTACATTAGCAACACAAATAGCATTAAATGTTATACGACAAAAAAAGAAAGTATTATTTTTTAGTCTTGAAATGCCGAAAGAACAGATAAGGGATAGAATAATATCAAATTTAACTAATATAGCATTTAGAAATATAAAGTATGGCAGATTGCAAGAGGAAGAGCTAAATAAAGTCATAATTGCGAATAACTACTTATCTAGGGATAAAGGCTTATTGGTAAGTGAAGAAGATGAGTTAGTGGATATAACAAGCAAAATACAATACGAGGTTTTAAAGAATAATATTGATATTGTTTTTATAGATTACATAAATTTAGTTAATATTACAGGCAACAACAAAGAAGAACATCAGAAGATAACTGAATGTACAAGATTATTCAAAAAACTTGCTAAAAGTATTAAAAAGCCAATAGTTATATTAGCACAAGGAAAGCAAGAATCGGCTCATAAAATGCAAAATAAAAATATAGGTTTATGGGATAAGGTAGCTGTAAATGATATTGCTGGTGGAGCTTCTATATATAGAGATAGTGACATAGTTTTAGGTATGTATAGAAATGTAGAATTAGACAATAAGCTAGTAAGAGATTATTTATTAAAGGAGAACGAAAAAAATATAGATTATAATTCTCCTTTAGCAGATAAAAATCCTGAATGTGTAAATGTATTGATTAAGAAGAGCAGAGCAAGTAAAAAGGATATATTAAATTTTAGATGGAAAGCTGAAAATTATAGAATAAGCAATTGGTAATAAAGGAGTGTATACAAATTGAATCAAAGAAATAATTTAAGAAAAGTAAAATGGACTTCAAAAGTTGAGTATTGTTATGGTGATAAAAAGTTAACAGAAAATCAAGCTTTTGATTATATCAACAGTTACTCTCATGAAGATTTGATTATTGAAATTGGAGAAGAAAATTTTAAGGCAATACAACCAGTTATAAGCTATGAATATGGATACTTTCATAGATGGGTATTTGAATATTTAGGAAATGTGAGTGAGGGTTTAAAGACCAGTATATATGCCCTAGTTGAAACAGAAGAAGGAAAAGTTTTTACAGTTAATCCGATTAAAATAACATTTCTTAGTTAAAAAATATAGAGGTGATAGTTATAGATAAGATTGAGGAATTAGAAAATAGAGTTTTGGAGATAGGTAAAAAGTATAAAAATGCAGACAAGCCTACCAGAATAGAAGTTGGAAAAATAATGTTAGGTAAAAGAAGAAAATTTAAAAAGAAAAAAGCTTATAGATACTACCAATATCTATAAGCAAGGAGCTATCCATAGGATAACAATAGTTTCGCAACTTAAGTTTATCCTATATGCTCCTAAGTAATCAAGAGTAAAATAAAGGAGATAAGGAAATGGATTATAAAAAAATAAAAAATATAGTAGATGGAATAGTGGAAAATGAATTTAATCATGTGCAAGAAACTTTAGAAGCAGATTTTGAAAATGAAAACTTAGAGTACAAACAACAAAAATTAATGACAAAGGTAATACGTGCAGCTTTAGAGAAAGACACAACTGAAGAACAGCAAAGATTGATTGGAGAGCTTGAGGATTCTATCTCAAACGAATGGATAGAGTTGTGCAGATTCTATTTTAGAGAAGGATTAAGAGCTGGATTAGAAAACTTGAAGTTTTTAAATGAAATAGACAGTATAGAAACTATTATTTAGTTAGAAGCGAGAAGAGTACATATGGCAAAGATACAGATTAAATATGAGAATGAAATAGAAAAGATTAAAATATTAGAAGTTTTATCTAAAGGGATTAAGATAAATAAAATTAGTAAACCAAGTAAGACAGGTAGATATTATAGGGTTTATGTAGATATAGAGTAGTTACTATATTTAATATCGAAGTAACTACAGGAGGCGAAATTTATGTCAGAGAATGAGAAAAAGTTTTATGAGCTATTAAATAGATTTATAAAAAATAGGTGATACTATGATTAGAAAAAAGGAATTTAAAATATTATTAGATAAATTGCTGCAGAAGGAATTAGAGGAATTAAGAAAGAGATTCAGACCGTATAAGAGAAAGCCATTTTTAAGAAATAAAGTTACTATTGATTTAGATTTAAAGTGTAAAGAGAAAAATACTCTTGGATATTACAAGAATACACGAGAAAATAAAAGGCAATGGAAATATGAACATAAAATATTTTTAACTAAGCTATCAAGAAAACGCTACGAAACGTATTGTAATGTGATTAATGATAAGAAATGGGGAGTTGAATATTTAAGAGAAATAATAAGACATGAGTTAATTCATGCTTTTGTATATGAAGAATTTGATGAATGGGAAATGATAGAAGGGTGTAATAGAGATTATTCTCCTATATTTTTAGCGTGTCTTCATTGGAGTGGTTTGGATTCACCATATCCATATACAAATAAATTCAAAGAAAGTGATTTATATAAAAATATAGAAAAGTGTAAAAATTACGATATGGTGTATATGTATTTAGTACATTATATTGGTGATTTAGAAAGAAGTGTAAGGAAAATAAATGAAAAGCTAAACACTGATTCTAATAATTATAAAAAATTAAATATATCATTTAATCACTATGAAGCTGGAATGATTAAAAAAAGTTATGTAAGTTGTATTACAAGAAGTAAAAAGGATAACAATATATACATACAAAAAGCTTCGGAAATGACTTTAGGAATAGGCTTTTTAGTTACCCAAAAGGATATAATAGATAACTTTGAAAGAAAGTTTAATAATGGATCAATGGCAATAAGTCATTCAGAAATGGCATGGTATGTTATAGGAAATGAATTAAAACAAAAAATAATAATAAGAGAAAGTTCATAGAAAGGATATATAGTTTTTTTAAATATGGATATTAGAAAAATTGAAGAGTTTTTAATTGGATATTGTGGATATAAATCTATAGAGGACGCAATAGAAAATACTCCAAAGGTTAATTTATATCCCATATATGGGGAGTTGGAAGATAGAAATAAATAAATTTAATAGTATATCTTTTTGGAGGGATATATCATGTATACAGTAACTTTAATATTGCCAACTGATATGAAAGTATTAGAAAACAAATTTAATGAAGTTATGGCTGATATAGTTGCTAAAAGATTAACTCATGAAGAGTTAGGAATACTTATTGAAAAGTTAGAGGAACAAGAAAGTAAAGTTAATTAACCTTCTAAAAATTTAGTAGATTAAAATAAATAAATTAAATATACAGAGGTGATATTGTGCCAAAAGCAACTATTGTAAAACCAGTTGCAACAGAAGAGGAAAATAACAAAAGAAAAGAAGCTCTATATGATATGTTAACTAGAATAGTATATAAATCATAAACAGTCATTTAAAATCACTGTTTATGTTTAAGGTAATGTGATGACAGAAATATTTTTAAGATTAGAATTTCTAAAGTAGTAATTTCTTACTTTAGAGATATTAAAAGGACACGGAAATATTTTCGTGTTCTAATAAATCAATATAGTATAAACCATTGATAAAACTAGCTTTAACCCTAGTTTTATGGTATAATAAAGATAAAGATAAAAAGAGAATAATTTAGTACCACATTGAAAAATGTAAGGCATAAGCCACGGGAAAATATATCAGTTTAAATACTGTTTATTTCTTGTGGCTTTTTTATTTTGGAGAAAGGAGGAAGTCATGGATTCAAAAGCTAGAGAAATTAAAAATGCTTACATGAGGGAATGGAGAGCAAGGAATAAAGATAAGGTACAAGCTTCGCAAGAAAGATACTGGCAAAAAAAAGCAAAAGAATTAGCCATGTTAAAAGAACAAGAAGAAAGTGATTAGATTAAAGTATACCGGGGGAGTGGTTAAAGAATTTATAGAATGGCTAGAAATCCTGCCTACCCCACCAGTCGCATAAAATTCCCAAAATGAAAAATTTAATATGTGTATTAGATAAAAATATAAGAATAGGAGTAAATAAATTATGGAAAAAGAAATTAGAGCATTAAAGAATTATTTATTTAGAAGAGAATTAAATAAAGAGGAAAGAGGATTAATAAAAACAGTTGATAATGCAGCAATATTACCATTAGAATTTTCAAATAAATTGCAAGAGATAAAAAAGGGTTATGGATCATTACAAGAATATTGTGATGTAATACCAGTTAAAAAATCTAAAGGAAGAATTCCAGTTGTTGATTACTCACAAAATGAAGATTACAAAGAGTTAATTGTTGAAGGAGAAGCTTTTCCAGATGCGGATTTAGTAACAAGTGATATAGAGTATAGTTGTGATAAAACAGGAATGTTATTTACAGTATCAGAAGAGCTTTATGAAGATTCAGAAGTTAAAATAAACAATATAACTGAAAATAATTTTACTGAAATAGCAGTAATAAAAGAGAATAAGAAAATATTAAATGCTATAAATTTGAAGGCAAAGATAAATGAAGGAGAGAATTATGAAAAATTAATAGAGATTATGGATAGTAATCCACCACTACTGAGAAAAGGATTAATAACACTTTGCAATATTGAAGGTTATAAGTATTTAAAATCTATGAAAGACTCTAGTGGTAAAAATTTGGGACTTATTACTAGTGGAGTTGATGGGAGAGAGTATTTCAATAATAAAGAAATAATAGTATTTGATGATTCATTAATAACTTTATCAGAAGGTAAAACAAAGCTATATTATTCATTAAATATGAAAGAAGCCATAAAGTTTATCAAGAAAAAGGGAGTTAAAATTTCAAGTATACCAGGTTTTTCAAATGATACTATAAAAGTAAAGTTAATAGAGGAATTTGATGTTGTTAATGGATCAAGTAGAGCTATAAATAAATTAGAGTTAGATTAAGAAAGTAAATATTATGAAAAATAAAATTAAGAACATGTTAAGAAATATTGATTATATATCGGTAATAGATTCTTTGGTTGTAGTAGCGATAATTATAATTGTAGCTACTACAATTGCATTAAATGTTTATATAGGAATGTATTTAATATCGTTAATACTATTAGGATTAGCAGTAATAATAAGTAAATATAAGGAGAGAGAGTAGATAAAATGAAAATAGAATACAACTTAGGAATAAATTCACTACCAAAAGAAATAAGAAGTAAAGTTGAAAAAGAAAGAAAAGAAATGTTAAAGCAAGAAAAAGAAAAATGGAATTCTCCAGAAGAAAGAAAGAAAAGAATTATTAAAGAATTAGATGAACTAGATAAGAAAAGATAATGAAAAATAATTAAATGGGTGGTGTAAATCACCCTTATTTCAATCCTAAGAAGGTGATAATTTGAGTTTTAATAATTTATTTCAAAGTGGAGTGCTAGAGCTTATTAAAGTAATCAGAAATTATGATTTTAACGATAAAAAGAAAAATATGAGCAATGAAGAGTTAGTAAAACTGTACCAGGACGGAGATAAAAGTGCACTAGATGAACTTATACAAGCAAATACAGGTATAATAAGCAAAATAGCAAATAGATATAATGGCATAAATAGAGAGTTAGAATTTGATGATTTATTTCAAAATGGAGTAATAGGATTTATTAAAGCAGTTGAGAAGTATAATCCTAATCATGAAAAGAAAGCTAAGTTTATTACCTATGCAGTATTTTATATAGATAGATATATTTATGGATGTGTTAATGGTTGGAGCAGTAAAGATACAGGAAATAATGAATTATACAATAGTTGTACAAGCCTTAATATACCTATAGGAGAAGATGAAACAGAAGAGATAATTGACTTTATAGAAGGTGTAGATTATGGCTTTGAGAATATAGAAGAGAATATATTTCTAAGTAATTTAAGAGATGAATTAGAAAAGGTTATGCAAGAGCACAATACTTTAGAGCAAAGAGAAGTATTAAAGTATAGATATGGCTGGAATATAGAGCCTATGACATTAAATGATATAGCAGATATATTTAATATTACTGGTAATAAGGTAAGGAATATAGAGAGTATGGCACTAAGAAAGATAAGAAATAGTTCATGGGCAAAGGAACATATAAAAGAGTTTGCAGAGCTTGGGTACATAGATTCATTTTATTTGGATGTATTTAGAAGTTGGGGAATAGATGTATAAGTAGGTGATGAAATGATTAAGGCCAAAGATATATTAACAATAAAGAAAGAGCATGAGAAGTATAAGAAATTATTAGAGAATGAAACTGATATTTTAAATAGATTAAAGTATGGAAGAATATTTAGAGAGTATGAAGATAAACTTATGGATATAGAATTACAATTATTAAATATAGAATTGGGATTATTCAGAGATATTGAATTACATAAGAATATATTTATAGATAGATATATTAAGAATATACCAGTGGAAAGATTAGTTGATAAATATAGAATATCAAGAACTAAAATATATAAAGTGATTAATAAAGCTAAAGACTTATTTGAATCAAAAAGATACTCAAATAGTTTAATATTATAAATGAACATTATTCAAAATTATAAATGAACAGTAGGAGGTATTTATGGAAGAGGGAAAAGTATATTCTGTGGTTTTGAAGAATGATAAAACATTAAAACAATTTTTTGAGAGATTTTATGTTTTACCAAAAGATATAAAGTATAGTAAGGAAAAGCGTGAGTTTTTAGAGGAAAATAAGTTTGTATTAAGTGGGGAAGATGTTATAAATGGTAAGAATGGATATATTGTAGAAAGACCAGGTAAGAAACTAACTAGAGATCAAGTAGAAATAATTAAAAAAGACACTGGAAGTCAAAGAGCAAAAGCAAAAAAATATAATGTATCAGTTGGTACTATAAATAAAATAATGAATAATAAATATTAAAAGATGAGAAGGTGTTTTTCGTTTTTTTAGATATTAAATAATAAAATTATAGCTATTTAAAAGTTATTGAGAATTGGAAGAGTATTATGAAGATATGTTTTGAAATTTTATGATAATATTTTATAGATAAAGACATTATATAAATACGTATAAAATATATATTTAAGAAAAAAAGCAACTTCATTAAATGCAGTTGCTTTTTATAATATTAAGAGTATTTAATTATAATGTTTCC
>OCPT01001655.1_pt1 | contig 12017 bp, 8 predicted proteins | sample 1538741 | NCBI WGS metagenome assembly OCPT01 (sample SAMN04571723, study PRJEB22368) | human gut metagenome | biome: human gut; material: stool | host: Homo sapiens | place: Luxembourg | collected 2012-12-06 | reverse complement strand
GCTTCTGAAGTTTAACGCGATCCAATGAATTTTGGAGCTGTTCTTCTTTCTTTTTCATAATTGTTGACTTTAGGTGTCAACCTTATTTAAAAAAAGACAAATATTCGCCTCAATATGTAATAAACACAGAAGGCTTGCGTTTACTAAATATAAAACATCTCTAAAACGTATAAAATAGCTCTGCCTATGAAGTATTTTACTAAAGAAGAACTACAGCCTTCGGAAAAGACGCTGAGCTTTATCCGACAGATAGCCTACTCCTACAGACTGGCGCAGGCTAACAACCGCAATAAGCCTTATTGCGTTAGCTAACACAACACCTCTAACAACAATCTTTAAAAAGAAAACAACGTAAACAAAGAAAGTAAATAAAATAAACAGGAATGGAAACTCTCATATCACCTTCGCTTCTCTCAGCGAACTTCATCGACTTGCGTTCGGACATCGACATGATAAACCGCAGCGAGGCCGACTGGTTGCACCTCGACATCATGGACGGCGTGTTCGTGCCTAACATCTCGTTCGGATTCCCCGTCATACAGGCTGTTGCAAAGAAGTGCAAGAAGCCGCTCGACGTTCACCTGATGATTGTGCATCCGGAGAACTACATCAAGCAGGTGGCTGCTACGGGCGCCATGATGATGAACGTACACTACGAGGCGTGCACTCACCTGCACCGCACCGTTCAGGAGATTCACGCTGCAGGCATGAAGGCTGGCGTGACGCTCAACCCGCACACTCCGGTAAGCATGCTCGAGGACATCATCTGCGACGTGGATATGGTGCTGCTGATGAGCGTCAACCCGGGCTTCGGCGGACAGAAGTTCATACCCAACTCGGTAGAGAAGACGAAGCGCCTGCGCCGCCTCATCGACGAGTCGGGCAGCAAGGCTCTCATTCAGATAGACGGCGGCGTAGACGACAAGTCGGCTCCGCTGCTCGTGGCTGCTGGTGCCGACGTGCTCGTGAGCGGCAGCTACGTGTTCAAGGCTGCAGACCCTATCGCTACGATTCACGGTCTGAAGCATTGCCTCTAAGCAAAGTTATTGCTGGCTGTCCAGCACTCTATAAAGCATAAAAAGCGGAAACCTTCATCGTAAAGGTCTCCGCTTTTTCTATTTTACATTGCCATTCACGCTTTTTACGGCATCACCCTACAAAGCGTTTTCGTGGACGCCAAAGACGGCACGACCGCTCGGATCGTTCATGTTCTTCCACGCCTCGTCCCACTCCAGAGCCACTGCTGTAGAGCAAGCCACACTTGCCTCGTGAGGCACGCTGCGGGCTGCACTCTCGCTCGGGAAATGCTCTTCGAAGATGGAACGGTAGTAATACTCCTCCTTGCACAGCGGCGTGTTGATGGGGAAACGCTCTTCAGCATGCGCCATCTGCTCGTCGGTGACAGCCTCTGACGTTATCTTCTTCAAGGTGTCAATCCACGAGTAGCCTACGCCGTCGCTGAACTGCTCCTTCTGTCGCCACGCCACCTCCTCAGGCAGCATGTCCTCGAACGCCTCACGCACGATGCGCTTTTCTATAGACGCCTTGGGGTCGGCTTCGCCAGACCGAGATGCTGGGAGAACGCTGCACATCTTAGCCTTGGGATTGGTGCGCATAGCCACATCAAGAAACTCCTTGTCGAGGAACGGCACACGACCTTCCACGCCCCACGCCGAGAGACTCTTGTTGGCACGCAGACAGTCGTACAGATGCAGCTTCGAGAGCTTGCGCACGGTCTCCTTATGAAACTCCTCTGCCGAAGGAGCCTTGTGGAAGTAGAGGTAGCCACCGAAAATCTCGTCGGCTCCCTCGCCCGAAAGCACCATCTTTATGCCCATCGACTTTATCACACGCGCCAGCAGATACATCGGCACGGAGGCACGCACGGTGGTTATATCGTAGGTCTCGATGAAGTAGATAACGTCGCGCAGGGCGTCCAGTCCCTCCTGAATGGTATAGTTGATTTCGTAATGCACCGTGCCTATGTGGTCGGCTACCAGACGCGCCTTCGCCAAGTCGGGCGCTCCCTTGAGTCCCACGGCAAACGAGTGGAGACGCGGCCACCAGGCACGGCTTCTGCTGTCGGTCTCTATACGGCGTTCGGCGTAGCTCTCGGTGATGGCGCTGATAACGCTGCTGTCGAGTCCGCCCGAGAGCAGCACTCCGTAGGGCACGTCGCTCATCATCTGGCGTTTCACGGCAGCGCAAAGACTCTTGCGTATTGCGTCGCTGCTCGCCGTGTTGTCCTTCACATTGTCGTACTCCATCCAGTCGCGCTTGTACCAACGCTTCATTCCGGGGTCCTTGCTCCAGTAGTAGTGGCCCGGCAGAAAAGGCTCGTAACGCTCGCACTCACCCTCCAAGGCCTTAAGCTCGCTTGCCACAAACACCTTTCCGTCGGCGTTGTATCCGATATAAAGAGGTATGACGCCTATATGGTCGCGGGCGATGAGGAAAGCGTCCTGCTCCTCGTCATAAAGAGCGAAGGCGAAGATGCCGTTCAGATCTTCGAGAAAGTTGACGCCCTTGTCGCGATAAAGCGCCAGAATAACCTCGCAGTCGCTGCCCGTCTGGAAATCATAACGCCCCTTGTATCTTTCTCTTATCTTCTTGTGGTTGTATATCTCACCGTTCACGGCCAGCACCTGCTTGCCGTCGGGCGAGAACAGAGGCTGACCTCCACTCTCCGGGTCGACAATGCTCAGTCGCTCGTGCGCCAGTATGGCGCTTCCCGAACAATGAATGCCGCTCCAGTCAGGACCGCGGTGACGTATCTTCTTGCTCATGCCAAGCGCCTTGGCGCGCAGCTCTGGCGTCTGCTCCTTAACGTTGAATATTGCTACTATTCCGCACATAATACTCTCTCCCTAATTGTAAATAAAAACTACAAAAACATTCAATTCACTCAAAGCGACTGCAGGTAGCTATCCACCTTCTGCGCCGCATCGCGACCGCTTGCCATAGCTCTCACCACAAGCGAGGCTCCGTTCAAGGCGTCGCCGCAGACGAAGACATTCTCCGGATAGTCGGGATGCTGCGGTTTGAGGAAGCCCATCGCAAGGAAGCAAGCCTCGCACTTTATCACCTCTGGGTCGCCAGCCTCAACCATTGTCGGACGGCCGCCTTCAGGGTTTGGCTGCCAATCGATGGGCTGCACTCTAACGCCGCACAATCTGCCGTTCTTGCCTATAAACTCCAGCGTGTTGATGTTCCAGCGGCGCGTACATCCCTCCTCGTGGCTCGACGTGGTCTTGAGCACGCGCGGATAGTTAGGCCACGGATTCTTCGGATCGTCGAGTCCCTCTACTGGGCGTGGCATAATCTCTATCTGAGTTACGCTCTTGCATCCCTGACGATGCGCTGTGCCTATGCAGTCCGAACCGGTATCGCCGCCGCCGATAACCAGAACGTCCTTGCCCTTGCAGGTGACACGCTCGTCCTTCGAGTACTCTGCTCCAGATAGGACGCGGTTCTGTTGCGAGAGTAGCTCCAAGGCGAGGTGCACACCTTTAAGTTCACGGCCGGGCACGTTCTTCAGATCGCGAGCCTCGGGCGTTCCTGTTGCAAGGACATAGGCGTCAAAACCTTCGGGTAGCGAACTGGTTTCCACAACCGTATTGTATACGAACCGTATGCCTTCCTCTACGAGTATGTCGAGTCTACGGTCGATGATATGCTTCGAGAGCTTGAAGTTTGGAATGCCGTAACGCAGCAAGCCGCCAGCTGCCTCGTTCTTGTCGAACACGGTGACGGCGTAGCCCATACGGTTAAGGCGGTTGGCTGCCACAAGACCGGAAGGTCCGGCACCAACGACCGCAACGCTCTTGCCGTTACGCGGGAAGATCATCGGCTTTATATAGTCCTCGTGCCATGCTGTCTCTGTAATGGCAGCCTCGTTCTCGCGGTTGGTGACCGGAGCATGATCGGTAAGATTGAGCACGCAAGCCTTTTCGCAGAGCGCAGGACAGATGCGGCCGGTAAATTCGGGGAAGTCGTTAGTAGCATTGAGCAGACGGTAAGCCAGTTCCCAGTCGCCATTGCAGAGAGCGTCGTTCCATTCCGGATCCTTATTGCCCAACGGACAAGCCCAATGGCAGAACGGCACGCCGCAGTCCATGCAGCGGCTGGCTTGAGCCATACGGTCACGCGAGTTGAGAGTCTGCTCTACCTCGCCAAAGTCGTGTATTCTTTCGTGCAAAGGACGATACCCGGCTTCCAGCCTGGGCACTTCCATGAAAGCTTTTAGTTTTCCCATCTTTTTCTTAGTTGTTTATTAGTTGCATATTGGCGATCTTCTCTTCAAGCTGGCGCATCTTCTCCTCCTGAAGCACTCGCTTGTATTCGATTGGAGTGACAAGAATGAAGTCCTCTACGTAGCGGTTCCAGTCGTCAAGCATGCGACGTGCCAAGGCTGAGCCTGTGTAGAGATAGTGCTGTCGAATGAGTTCGTGGAGTTCCTTGCGTGCCGAGCTTTCCTCGACGAGCGAAATCTCCACCTGATCCATATTGCAGAAATAATCAAAAGTATGTTCGCGGTCCCAGACGTAAGCCAGACCTCCACTCATACCGGCTGCGAAGTTGCGTCCTATCTGTCCGAGCACAACAACACGACCACCGGTCATATACTCGCAGCAATGGTCGCCTGCACCTTCTATCACGGCTGTGGCTCCCGAGTTGCGTACACCGAAGCGCTCGCCCACACGACCGTTCACATACAGTTCGCCACCGGTTGCGCCGTACAGTCCTGTGTTGCCGGCAATGATATTGTCCTCAGCCACGAAGTCTGCACTCGAACGCGACGGAGGCAGAATGCTGATGCGTCCGCCGGAAAGTCCCTTTGCGAAATAGTCGTTGGTCTCACCTTCCAGACGCACATTGAGACCGCGTACGGCGAAAGCTCCGAAACTCTGTCCTGCCGAACCCTTGAACTTTATGTTGATTGTAGAATCGGGCAGTCCTTCTTCGCCATATCGCTTGGCTATTACGCCCGAGAGCATGGTCGTGACAGCACGGTCGGTGTTCTTGATGGCGTAGTCGAGATTCACCTCTTCCTTGTTCTCGATAGCCTTCTCGCAGGCGCTTATGATGTCTTCGTCCTTTACGCCGCTCACTTTTGTGAACTCGCTACGATCCCAATACAGAGCCTTCTCCGTATCAGGACGGTGGAGCAGTCGGCTGAAGTCGATGGTTCCCAACTTTGACGCCTTGTCCTGCGGTATAACCTCTATCATGTCGGTGCGACCGATGATGTCCTTAAGATGTCTTACGCCAATCTCAGACAGGTATTCGCGCGTCTGCTGAGCAAGGAACGTGAAGAAGTTGACCACGTATTCGGCACGTCCGCGGAACTTGGCGCGAAGGGTTTCGTCCTGCGTTGCCACACCTACCGGACATGTATTTGTATTGCACTTGCGCATCATCAGACAGCCGAGCACGATGAGCGGTAACGTACCGAATGAGAACTCGTCTGCACCAAGCATAGCCATAACGATTACGTCGTGTGCCGTCTTGAGTTGTCCGTCAGTCTGCAGGCGAACCTGGTCGCGCAGACCGTTGAGCACGAGTGTCTGCTGAGCCTCTGCAAGACCTATCTCCGGCGAGATGCCGGCAAAACGCATTGACGAAACCGGACTTGCTCCCGTACCGCCCTCAGCGCCTGAGATGACGATGAGGTCGGCCTTCGCCTTTGCCACACCGGCTGCAATGGTGCCCACGCCGCTCTCTGCCACAAGCTTAACGCTGACTGCGGCTGTCGGATTGATATTCTTAAGGTCGAAAATCAGCTGGGCAAGATCTTCGATAGAATAGATGTCGTGATGCGGTGGGGGCGATATAAGCGTAATGCCTGGTATGGCGTTACGTGTCTTGGCGATAATCTTGTTCACCTTGAAGCCGGGCAACTGTCCGCCTTCACCAGGCTTTGCGCCCTGCGCCACCTTTATCTGCAACTCTTCGGCGTTTACAAGATATTCGGCTGTAACGCCGAAACGACCCGAAGCAATCTGCTTTGTCTTGCTGCTAAGCGACACGCCGTCCACCGTTGTGTGGTAGCGGGCGTTATCCTCGCCACCCTCACCCGTATTGCTGCGTGCTCCGAGACGGTTCATCGCCAAGGCAAGAGCCTCATGAGCCTCGATGCTGAGCGCTCCGAACGACATGGCACCCGTAACGAAGTGGCGTACGATGCTCTCCACCGGCTCCACTTCGTCGAGCGGTGTAGGCGTTGCAGCCTTCTTGAAGGTGAGCAGATTGCGAAGGAATATGGGGCGCTGACCCTTTGCGGTGTCTCCCGTAGCGGAGTAGGTGTCAACGATTGCTGCCCACTCCTTAAACTGCTTATAGCTGCCCAAGCGTGTGGCAAGTTGCAGCTTCGTGATGGTTTCTGGGTTCCACGCATGTTCTATGCCGTCCTTTCTATAACTGAAAAGACCGTTGTTCGGCAGGAAATACTTCTCCTCTGCCTTCACAACCGGAGACGGGAAGAAAGCTCTCTGATTAAGCTCCGTGTATTCTCTCGCGATATCCTTCAGTCCGATACCGCCGATGGTGCTAAGCTCCGTGCCGAAGTGTTTTCTGAGCAGAGCCTCTGATATGCCGATACTCTCGAATATCTTTGCGCCACGATAAGAGCGGATAGTAGAGATGCCCATCTTCGACATGATCTTCTTCAGACCCTTATCCACAGCCTTTATATAGTTTTGCTCGGCGGTATGGTATTCTTCCTGAATCTTATGCGTTGCGACCAGATGGTCTATAATGGCGAAGGTCATATACGGACAGATGGCGCTGGCTCCGTAGCCGAGCAGCAAGGCAGCGTGCATCACTTCCCTTATCTCGCCGCTCTCAACGATGATGGCGGTCTGTACGCGCTTGCCCACAGAGATAAGATAATGGTGAACGGCGCTGACAGCGAGGAGCGACGGTATGGCAGCATGCTTGCCGTCGATGTTGCGGTCGGTGAGGATGATGTAGTTGACACCCTCGTCCACGCTCGCCTCTGCCTTCTTGCACAGATTGTCGAGAGCGCTGCGCAGACTGCTTTCGCCTTTCTCCACCTCGAAGAGCATGGGCAGCTTCACGGTGTTGAATCCCTTGTAGCGGATATTGCAAAGCAGGTCGAGTTCGGTATTGGTGAGCACGGGTTGCGGCAGACGCACCATCTTGCAGTTGCTCTCGTCGGGAGTAAGTATTCCGCTGCCCACACGTCCTATATATTCGGTAAGCGACATCACCAGTTCCTCACGTATAGGGTCGATGGCAGGATTGGTGACCTGCGCAAACTGCTGACGGAAATAGTTGAACAACAGCTGCGGGCGCTCGCTCAGTACGGCGAGCGGCGTGTCGTTGCCCATGGCAGCCACCGGCTCCTGTCCATTTGTACACATAGGTATGATGGTGCGTTCGATGTCTTCTTCTCCGAAGCCGAAAGCGCGCAGCTTCGTATCGTAGTCGGCTACGGAGTTGGCTACCTTGCGACCGCTCTTGAGGTTCTCCAGCTGAATGCGTCCTGTAGAAAGCCACTGGCGGTAAGGATGCTCGTGAGCCAGCTTGTCCTTTATCTCGCCGTCGTAATATATCCTGCCTTCCTCGGTGTCGATAAGCAGAATCTTGCCTGGCTCGAGACGTCCCTTGCTGACCACATCCGACGGTTCGAAGTCCATCACGCCGACCTCGCTTGCCACCACCATCATGCCGCTCTTGGTTATCGTGTAGCGCGACGGGCGCAGACCGTTGCGGTCGAGCATACCGCCTGCGTACCTGCCGTCAGAGAACATAAGCGCTGCCGGTCCGTCCCATGGTTCCATCAGGATGGAGTAATACTCGTAGAAAGCCTTGAGGTCTTCCGATATAGGATTCTTGTCGTTGAACGATTCGGGCACAAGGATAGCCATGGCTTGAGGCAGACTCATGCCGCTCATTATAAGGAACTCGAACACGTTGTCGAGCGAGGCGGAGTCGCTCATGTCTTCCTCGACGATGGGCAGGATGTCCTTGATGTCGCCCAAAGCGCCCGAACTGAGCACGCTCTCTCGTGCCTTCATCCACGCACGGTTGCCGCGTACGGTGTTTATCTCGCCGTTGTGGCAGAGCAGGCGGAAGGGCTGAGCCAGTTTCCATTTCGGGAAGGTATTGGTTGAGAAGCGGCTATGCACAAGAGCCAGTCCTGAGGTGAAGTAAGGATTGGTCAGGTCCTGGTAGAAGCGGCGCAATTGCCCGCTGGTGAGCATACCCTTGTAAACGATGTTCTTTGAAGATAAAGAGCAGATATAGAAAGAATCGATACCAAGCGGCAGGATTCTGCGCTCGATGCGCTTTCTTACTTTATAGAGTTTGGTTTCGAGCGAAACGGCATCGGTGCCTTCCGAAGAAGTGGAGAGCGAGGGCGTAGGCGCCACGAACATCTGGCGTATCGCGGGCATCACTTCGCGTGCTGCCACACCCGGCACGTCTTCGTTGACGGGCACGTTTCGCAGGTGTGTCAGTTCGAGGCCTTCGCGTTCTATCTCCTCGATCATGATGTTCAGAATCCGGTTCTGCAGCTTCTCGTCTCGCGGAAGAAACACCAAGCCTGTTCCGTAACGTCCCTTTTCGGGTACGGGAATGCCTTGCAGCAGAATAAACTCGTGTGGAATCTGAACCATTATGCCAGCACCATCACCTGTCTTGTCACGAGTCTCGGCTCCACGGTGCTGCATGTTCTCCAGCACGCGCAGGGCGTTATCCACCAGCTCATGACTCTTGCCTCCATGTATGTTCACCACCATGCCTACGCCGCACGCATCGTGCTCGTAGGCTGAGGTATACAATCCTTGTTTTGCGTCCATAATATTATTTTGGTTGATACCTTAAAACATCTTCTTACTCGAAGGAACTTATAAAATGTGTTTTCGGCTACAAAAGTAAGACTATCAATCAAAACTCGCAAATATCAAGACAGATTTTTACATCAAAAGCTAATATTTTGTTACAAATTCTACAAAATACGTAACATTTTTATGCTATATACAATAAATACGAGCAAAATACGAAGAAGGTATAAGCTCATGGCTATTTGCCTATTGTGTATCTAACGCCCAGATTAAGGTTGAAGTTGAGGGGCTTCTCCTTGTATATCGTACTGAGCGGGGAGCGGTCGTCGAAGTAGTAGCTCACGCCCGGCTCGACATAGACGCCCACATTGCGTAGCACGTCGAACTGCGCTCCGAGGGCTGCGTTGACGGAGAGTTGCCAAGGCTTCGCAGCCACGTCCTCCGCCTCGTGCTTCTTCTTCTCGCCGCTTATCACGTACTCGTGTGTCGTCTTGCCCGACACGCACTTCTCTGTTAGCAGTCCGGCTGAGGCGTAGACGCTCAGTCGGCGATAGCCGAAGGCGCGATACTTCACGTTGAGCGGAACGCCGATGTAGTCGAGTTTCTGACTGCTCGACGAGTAGTTATTCTTCGTGCCGTCTTTCATGTCTGAGGAGAGTCGCGTGTAGCTCACGCCGCTTTCCACGCTGAGTCGGTCTGTAAGGCGATAAGCCACGTTGAGCCCTACGCGCACCGGCAGCCGGTGCTTGTACTCGGTCTTCACGCTCTTGCCTTGGTTGAAGATGCCGATGCCGAGCTGCGGATTGTCTGCCCATATCACGTCATCCGGACCTACCGCTTCGACATACGTAGCGGTAGAATTGGTGACTGACGATGCGCCCATGCCGGTCGTGGCGCTGGTGGATAGCGTCCAGCGAGCCGCGCCTTCATGCCTGCCCCGACTGTTGTCGGCTGGCGTGTATGCAAGCAGAGATGTTGAGGGGTTGAGGGGTTGTGATGTTGAGGGGGTGTGGGGTTGAGATGTTGTGGGGTTGAGGGGTTGTGATGTTGAGGGGGTGAGGGGTTGTGATGTTGAGGGGGTGTGGGGTTGAGATGTTGAGGTGTTGAGATGTTGTGATGTTGAGGGGTTGGGGTGTTGTGATGTTGAGGGGTTGAGATGTTGAGGGGTTGAGATTTGTGCAGATTCGCTGTTCTGCGTCGGAAGCACGGCTGCGTCGGCAGCGGGCGTTACGCCGTTCTTAGCTACACGCACGCTGGCGAGATTCGTTGCAACAATTGATGCGGTTGCAGGCTTAGACGCAACGTACCGGCTATTGTCGGATGCGACCGTGCCTCCTACGGCAATCATTCCGTCGCCGCCAGCCTGTTTCACGCCATTGGCAGTCTCCTTTCCGCCGTCGGCGAAATACTGAAATCCCGCAACAAGGGCAAGACACGCTGCGGCTGCACACGCCGTGCGGCGCAGAGTGGGCTGCAGGACGAACGCTGTCTGGCGCTTCTCCGCCTGAGCACGCTCCGTCTGAGCCATACGCTGGTGTATGGCTTCCCAAAGTCCGTCGGGAGCATCGGTCTCGAAGTTGCCGAGGCGGTCGTGTATGTCTTCTTTCCAATTTCGCTTCATAGTAGAAAGGAATTACTGGTTCTGTATTGTTTTATCTTTCTTGCGAGCATCGCCTTCGCCTTGTGCAGCTGCGACGCCGATGTGCTCTCCTTTATGCCGAGCAGCGAGGCTATCTCCTTATGGCTCTTGTCGTCGACGACGTAGAGGTTGAACACCGTGCGGTAGCCGTCGGGCAGTTCGCGCACGAAGCGGTGGAGCACGTCGGTGGGTATGCCTTCGGTATGCAGGTCGGTGTCGGGCACGTCGTGCGGCAGGTCGGTTATGCCTACGAAGTCGAGCTGGCTACGGGCGCGCAGAAACTTCAGCGTCTCGTTGAGCGCAATTTTCGCCATCCAGCCCCTCAGCGATCCCTTGCCGCGATACTCGAAGGAGTCTATCGAGGAGAATATCCTCAGGAACGACTCCTGCAGAACGTCTTTTATGTCCTCATCATCGGTGAGATAGCGCGAGCACAAGGCAGACAGATAGCGCACGTGGAGCCGGTAGAGCGGCTCCGCGGCAGACGTGTCGCCCTGCTGCATGCGTTGCAGCAGGCGCTCCTCGCTATCAGACTTGTGAAATGAGAATCGGAACATTCTGAGGGTTTATGTGGTGAAAGGTTAATCAACGAAACGCGACTTCGCTATGTCGCCTGTGACAATCACGCTCTTGTCGCTGTGCATCTTCAGCGGGAACTCCATCGACTTCTTGCCGCTGAACGACTTCCAGTTGAGCTTTATCTTCACTTCCTCGGGATGGTCGGGCCACATGCTGTTGAGGTCGAAGGCGATGAGCGCGTCGCCCAGCACGCCGCTGATGTCGCCCTGAGCGTTGTGGCGCAGGTCGAACTCGTATACATTATCCTTGTTGACGCCGCCCACGAGGTTGATGATGTGCTTGCCGCCGCCCCAGATGGTGCGCAGGCGCAATGTGAGGTAGCCGTCTTCTGCCACCGTCACCCAGTCGCGCACAATCTCTACGCCGTCGTTGCCGTACAGCTTCTCGTCGTCGCTGCCCTTCGACACGACGGGCTGCTTGGTGCGTATGCTGTCAATCCAGTTGACGCGCACGTTGCGCAGGTTGCCTGTGGCGCCCTCCTCGTACTCGTAGCTCACGAGCGCACGCACCTTCTTATCGCCGAAGGGCGAAGCCTTCATGTTGGTAGGAAAGAGCACGGTCTGGTCGTCGAGCTGCATGCGGAACGACTCGGAGGTGACGGGATATACGGTGACGAGCGCCGTAGGACGCTGCACATTATAGTTGTCCGAATCCATATCGCAGGAAATCAGACCGAACACTGAGGCCAAGAAGCCCAAGACTAAAACAGAGAGTTTTCTTGTTTTCATATCACTTTTCTTTATTGGTTTTCTATCTTTATGCTTATTGTTTCTGCTTGTTTCAGCCGATTTAAGAATCGGTTTCAACCCATTAAATCGCAATAGATAGGAAACCTTGCCTGAGAAACTGAAAAAAAACACATTTACCGCAAACTGGTAACACCATTACCGCAAACCGGTAACATCGTTACCGCATAGCAAAAACATGGTTACCGTGTAGTTTAACGCTTTTAGTTGACTACTTTCAGTCTTAATTGTAAAGTTGGTTGA
>OCPT01001647.1_pt1 | contig 12082 bp, 6 predicted proteins | sample 1538741 | NCBI WGS metagenome assembly OCPT01 (sample SAMN04571723, study PRJEB22368) | human gut metagenome | biome: human gut; material: stool | host: Homo sapiens | place: Luxembourg | collected 2012-12-06 | reverse complement strand
CCGGCGACGAAACCATTGCACCTAAGGGTTTTCGTAGCATATCTCCGTGAACTATAACATCTTAAGCATGAATACCGCGATTCTCATCGCCCTTCTCATTCATTCCAAACTCATAATCATTGCCTGGAAGAATTGCATTCAGAACAATACCTGCGATTGCTGCAATTGCAAGACCTGTAAGCGTAATGGAAGCTCCGCCGATTGTAAATGTAAGTCCACTTGAAAAGCCCAGTCCACTTACTAAAATCACAGCTGCGATAATCAAATTTCTTGACTTTGTAAGGTCTACTTTATTTTCAACAACATTTCTGACACCTATTGCAGAAATCATACCATACAGCATAAATGAAACTCCACCGATAATCGCAGACGGAATAGATGCAATAATCTCTGATACCTTCGGGATAAAGCTTAAGATTACTGCAAAAATAGCTGCAATACGGATAACGCGTGGATCATATACCTTGGAAAGTTCAAGTACACCAGTATTTTCTCCGTATGTTGTGTTAGCCGGACCTCCAACAAGTGCAGACAGAGACGTTGCAAGACCATCACCTACAAGAGTGCGGTGCAGACCCGGATCTTCGATAAAGTTTTCTCCAACAGTTGCAGAAATAGCAGACATATCTCCTATATGCTCCATCATTGATGCAATTGCAATCGGTGCCATTACAAGAATAGCAGTCAGGTCAAATTTGCATAACTGAAATGGCGGCAAACCTACCCATGAAGCCTTAGATACCTCAGTGAAAGTTAAAATAGCAGATCCGTCTGGATTTTTTACGCCAAGTGCATTTAAAATCAGCGCAAATACATAGGAACCTACAACGCCGAGAAGAATCGGAATGATCTTAATCATTCCCTTACCCCAGATGTTTGCAATAATAATAATTGCAAGTGCAACAATTGCTAAAAGCCAATTCTGTGATGCGTTAGTAACAGCACTTCCTGCCAGTGAAAGACCAATCAAAATGATCATTGGTCCTGTAACAACAGGAGGCAAAAATCTCATTACTTTTCTTACACCAACAATCTTTACGATCAGTGCAAGAATTAAATATAAAAGTCCTGCAACAACAATTCCTCCACACGCATACGGAAGCTTCTCACCCATCGTCATGTCAGCAAAAATGCCTGTATCAAGCGCTGCAACAGCTGAAAATCCACCCAAAAATGCAAACGACGAACCTAAAAATGCAGGAACCTTCATTTTGGAGCACAGATGGAAAAACAGCGTTCCAAGACCTGCACAGATCAGCGTTACCTGAACCGAAAGTCCCTCTCCCTCAAAATAAACATTTGTCAGGATAGGAACAAGAATCGTTGCTCCAAACATTGCAAACATGTGCTGTATTCCAAGCAGCAGCATTTTCGGGATTCCGAGCGTTCTGGCGTCTCTGATTCCCGTAGTTTTTTGTGATTGCTCACTCATACCAAGTACCCTCTTCCTTCTTTATTTAGCTAAGGACTCCTCGAACGCATCGAGCTCGGCACTAGCCTGCTCCCATACTTCCATCAGTCCATTGAGCTCCTCTTCTTTAGCGTCGACCTTCTTTTGTGCCTCCTGCAGCTTACTGTAGCTTGCTGCAATTGCAGGATCATTTAATTCATCCTGTAACTTTGAAAGTGCCTCCTCACAAGCTTCAACTGCTGCCTCGGCCTTTTTGACCTTTGCAGATAAACGTGAGCGCTCCTTTCCCGGATTAGCATAAAGAGTCTTTGATGACGCAGATGCAGCTGTCTTATTTTTTTCCTGCTCTATAGCAAGCTTTGCTGCCGGTGAAACAGCTGCATATTTGCCAAAGCTTACCTGATCGTCCTTGTCAGCTGTCGCCTCCTCGTACTGCTCATAGCCAAACGGATAATATGTCGTTACACCGCCGTCAAAGCTTAAAATCTTATCTGCCACCTGACGAACAAAATAACGGTCATGTGAAACAAATACAAGTGTTCCCTGATAGCCCTTTAGCATCTGCTCTAGTGCTTCTTTTCCGACAATATCCATATGGTTTGTCGGCTCATCGAGGATCAAAAGATTTGGTTTTTTCTTTAAGATCTTACAAAGTGCCAGTCTCACGCGCTCTCCTCCGGAAAGCATGCTGACCTGCTTAAACACATCATCACCAGTAAAAAGGAATGCACCAAGAGCATTTCGCACCTCTGTCTGCGTCAGGTTCGGATATTCTGCCCAGTAGTCATCCATGACGGTGGCATCACTAGTATAATGTGCCATCTGCTGATCGAAATATCCAATCTGCACACGAATGCCATACTGATACTCGCCGCCAAGAGGCTGAATCATCCCCATCATTGTCTTTAAAAACGTAGATTTACCAAGGCCATTTCCTCCAACAATACCAAGCTTTTGACCTCTCTCAAGTGTAAGATTCACCTCTGAAAGAACACGGTCATATCCAATCTGAAGATTTCTGGCAGTAAATACTTCCTTTCCTGTCTCAACCTCAGGCTGGAAATTAGCATGAAATGCCTTTAGATCATAGCGCTGCGGCGGTGCAATCTTTTCCATATGCTCAATCTGTTTTAGCTTTGAGCGTGTCATTGCAACCTTTGTAGGCTTATTTTTAAATTTTTCTACAATCTCCATCAGACGCGCAATTTCCTTTTGCTGTGCCTGATAATCCTTTTCCTGCTTATCCCAGGCTGCTTTTTTCTGCTCCACAAAGGAGGTATAATTTCCACTGTAGCGATGTGTGATTCCATACTCAATCTCATATACTGTATCGACAATACGATCCAAAAATAATCTATCATGAGATACGATAACAACAGCCCTATTATACGCCTTTAAATAATTCTCAAGCCATTCAATTGTCTCGATATCAAGGTGGTTAGTCGGCTCGTCCAAAAGAAGAATATCCGGCTTTGAGAGAAGCATCTTGATAAATCCAAGCTTTGTCTGCTGTCCACCTGAAAATTCTCTAAGCGGCTTTTTCTTGTCAGCTTCAGTAAAACCAAATTTGCGAAGCATTGTCTCATACTCTTTTTCATAGTAGTAGCCGCCCATATCAGTAAACTGCTCCTGCATCTGGGTATAGATTCTGATATTTAACTCAGATGGATCTGATTCCATGATCTGGCGCTGTGCTTCTAGCTCACGCTGCTTTTCGCGGTACGGCTCAAACACCTTTCGCACCTCAGTCTCCATAGAAATTGTCTCATCTGCAAACGCGATCTGCTTTAAATAACCGATCACCGGATTTCCGCTCTTTGCGATATAAATATCCTCATCGCTGTCTCGCTTCTCAAGTGCAACCTCACCCTCAATCAGCTTTAAAAGAGTTGTCTTTCCGCAGCCGTTTCTTCCAACGACGGCAATTTTCTGTCCGGCGTTGATTTCAAAATTAATATTCGTTAAGATGGTGTTCGCCCCGTAGGAGACGGCACCATGATTAATCATGTATAACATTGCAAAACCTTTCCTGTACAACGTCTGTTTTTATTATTGGCGGATTCTAAGAATGGTCAATGAATATGGCTCAAACGTGCGCGTAAATGTGCCGTCTGGAATAGTTTCCTCGCTCACAGCCGGAACGACACATTTTTTATTTTCCATTGTATTTTCATCAGACAATGCTGCAGCCATCTTCTCTACAAGCACGTTATGTGTACCATTTACACCATCAAGTGCAAGCTGCGCTGTCTGTGAATTTCCAGTAATGTTTACCGCCTTTACAATCACATCACCAGTTGCCTCATCAAGCGCTGCAGATACATACAGTGGCTTTGGCACAGGAATCTTGTCAATTGTATCAAGGTATTCCTCGCCATCCACATATATCTTCATCGTGCGATCCTTTACAACAAGCATCAACTCATACTCATGATCCTTCTCTGCCGAGAACATTGCCTCACTTAAGCATGCTCCCCTGCCATTTTTAAAATGCTCCATGCTTATATCCAGATTCTGCCAGCCGCCAAGCGTCCAGAGCATATGGTCAGATGCTTCTCCAAGATAAACAAGAAATCCCTTTTTGCCCTCTGTCTCTTTTGCCTTCATGGTAAGCGTATAATTTGTCCAATCCTTTGGAATTACACCAGTCTCGACTGCATTTTCATAGGAAGCAGCACGATTTTCACTCTCAGTTCCGCACACACAGTCTGTAAAACGATGCAGCTTTCCTGTATCATGATTTTTCACTGTCACCTCAAAGAACACACCCTGTCCCTCGTTGACTAACACACGAATTGGACCGCTTATAGTCTTTGCGCTTTCGCGGATTTTTTGTTCTGCCAAAAGGCGCGCTGTCTGCTCAAGTTCTGGCTCTGTAACAGTAAAATCTAATCGATGAGTTCCCTGATGGCGCATAAACATACTCTGAACATAATAATTAACAGAGCCATACACCTGATTATTATCAAACCATATCATATCAGGACGCCAATTTACATAATCCACATTTGCAAACATCGGCGCATAGCATGCCAGTCCAACTGCATGCACATTTTTCTCAAGACCTGTCATAAAGGCAGCCTCAGCAAGACCATTCTCCCACTGATTGCCCCATGATGCATACTCACCCAAAAATACCTTGGGATCAGATGATAGGAAATTATCATAGCGATCTACATTTGCTATCATCCAGTCGGTATTCATATAGTAATGCTCATCGATCAGATCACAGCCGCATTCTCTTGCACTTGCCCATCCGCGCTCATACTCACCTCCTGCGGCAAATGGACTTGCTGAACCAATCAGCTTAATATCAGGATATTTTTCACGGATTGCCTTATGAAAATATGGATAGCGCTCGGTAAAGCCCTCGCCAACCTCCTCATTTCCAATTGCCAGATAATGTAATCCAAATGGCTTTGGATGACCCATATCGGCACGCTTCTTTCCCCAAACAGTTGTCTCATCGCCATTTGCAAACTCAATAAGATCAAGTGCATCATCAATCCAAGGACCAAGTTCATCAAGTGGAACCTTTCTTTGATGATGCGGATCGTATGCTGCCGGAAGTACTGGAAGAGGCTCTGCACCTATATCCTCTGCCAGCTGGAAATATTCATAATAGCCAAGACCAAGTGTCTGATTATATCCCCAGTTATTTCGTCTCGCCGGGCGCTCCTCAACAGGTCCAATCGTATTTTTCCAGCGATACATTGAATCTCTTGCATTTTCATCAAGCTGTCCGTCATGTACAAGACAGCCTCCCGGAAAACGTATGAACTTCGGATGCATTGCTTCGAGCATCTCGCATAAATCTTTTCTAAGACCATTTGGGCGGTTCTTATATGTGTGCGCTGGAAATAGTGATACAAAATCCACTTCCACACTGCCCGGTGTCATGCAGACAAGCGCCAGATTTGCATCTGTGCAGCTTGTGCCTTCTGCAATTTTAAGATCTGCCGTATACTTTTTCCAATCAGAAGCATCTGCTGTAAGCTCACATGATGCATAGATTTGTCCTTCTTTTCCAATCAGACAGGCCTTAACTGTCACTGGCTCGTCTATTTTTCTTAAATAGCAGGAAAAATGATATGTTTCCCCACCTTCAAGTGCAATTCCACTGTTAAAGCCAAGGTTTTTTACACCTGCTGCTGCCGAATTTGCCGTTATATGAAGATAGTGTGGGTTCTTCTTCGTATAAGGACTCTCTGTCAGAATGGTAAGTGAAACATCAGCTGCGTCTGTCTGTCCATTTTTTTCATCTAACTGACAAGGCATCCACGCATACAGTGCATGATACTTTTTATTGTCAATCGGATCAAATTCAAATGCACGGTTCTGGATCAGCTCCGCATAAAGTCCGCCATCTGCCGCATGATTAATGTCTTCAAAAAAAATGCCGAAGAGATCGCCTGTTGCTTCTCTTTTTTCCTTTGTGTTAATCTGAAATGTCTGCATGGCTCACTATTTCCTTTCCTTATAATAGACTTAATAAACCATACCACATTCTCACGAAAGCATCAACATTTTTAATTAAATTTGTGCAAAAAAGGCAGTTTCAGGAAATATTCCCAAAACTGCCTTTTTCATTATTTTTTATCTGTAGTAATAAAAAATTAGTTTGCTGCGCTTGCGCTCTCAGCCTCAGAAGATGCCTCCTCAGATGCTGCCTCGCTGGAAGCTGCCTCAGACTTAGCCTCGGTCTTAGCCTCAGTTGCCTTCTCGGTAGCCTTCTCAGTCTTAGCTTCGGTCTTAGCCTCAGTCTGTACCTCTGCCTTTGTGCTAGCTGCGGTAGTAGTCTTCTTATCAGCGCTTCCGCATCCTGTCATCATTGCTGCTGCCATAGCGATTACTGCGATAGATGTAATAAACTTTCTCATGATTTTTGTTCCTCCTATTTATAACTATTAAATATGCTTAACAGTTAATGTCCTTTGCTGCAAAAGTGATCTCCTCTTACCACTTCTGCTGACAATTGCTATACTAGTCCTTTTTTTTAATAGTGTCAATAGGTAATGTAAAATTTTTGAGAAATTTAAGTAAGCCTTAAAGATTTAATGCCATTATTGTCCAGACATTGTTGGCTGATTAGCCTGTTGTGCAATTGAATTAAGTGTAATTTCCTCTTGTGTCTGCGCATCAGTCAGCTTCATTGCCTGAGTTTCTTCATCTACACTAACCGTAAAGGTACGAACCTGGTCAATATTTGCCTCATCCATTCCCTTCCACTCCATCGTAAAGGTACCATCATCCTCACCCGGCTTGCAGCTGTAACGAAAATGAGTATCAATTCCTGCATCTGGTGATACAAGTGACTGAACAGTTAAGATTCTGCTGTAGTTATCAAACTGATATGAAGCACTTTCTGTCATCCAGATATCTTTGATGGATTCTGAAAGCTCACGCTCCTCTACGCTCTCATATACATTTATGTAACGTCCATCTGTAATCTTTTCACTAGAGCGAACCTGCGCTGCAATTCCATAGTCATTGTCAGATTCACTAAGAAGTACAGTCACAGCACCATCCATCATGCCTGTTGGAGCATCATAGGAATCAAAGAAGGTATAGCCGCTTCCATTTTGTCCCTTTGGAAGATAGCCCTTTGTAAGTGTTTCTGCAAATGAAACTTCATTAATGTAATACCATCCATCTGCATAATAAACATCCTCAACACCTGTATTTGCCGGACAATAATCCTGCATCCAGATACCCGTAAGATTCAAAATAGCTCTTCTTGTGCTAAGCTCAGGTATACGAATCCATCCTTCTTGAGCCTGTTCTGACACAATGCCAAGCAAGCTGGCTGCCTCACCGCCTGCCTTTGCACTAACGCCAAGACGTCCAATGATGCCAGAATACAAAGTGTTGTTTGCCTCTGATGCATTAAAATCAGGAACAAGCTTACAGATCATCTGTAAAAATGCTGCCTTTTGCTCATCATTTACTGCACCTCCTGTAAATGTAAGTGCACCAAGACCGCTGCCCCAATCAGCTACCCATCCAGAAGCCAGCTTACTCATATATGTTGTACGGCTAAATGCACACAAAATTGATGGTGATGATCCATCTGCAAATGCCTGACTTCCCATTTTTCTAATATCTGCCGGGATAGTAAGTGATGTAAGACGCATACAGCCTGCAAATGCACGGCTTCCTATTGTACGAAGTGCTGGTGGAAGCACAAGACCCTCACCAACGCCGCTTCCCTCAAATGCATTGTCGCAGATCGTTAGAAGTGACTGTGCAAAATCAACTGTCTGAAGTGATACGTCATTTTGGAATGCAGCCGCACCAATGTAGCGAATCCCCTCTGGGATCGATACATTCTTCAACTCTGTACAGTTGCGGAAGGTACGCTCTCTTACAGCCTGGATTGCCGCCGGCACCTGCGCATATACTAACTTTGTACAATCAGCAAATGCTCCTGCTCCAAGATAAGTTACGCTCTGCGGCAAGTTAGCAGTTACAATACCTGAGCCTGTAAAGCTCTCTGCACCAACTGCTGTCAGCGTCTGTGGAAATGTAAATGAAGAAAGTGCAGATGTTTCTGCAAATGCACGGCTTCCAATTGACTTAAGCGCACTCGAAGCCTGCACTGTTGTGAGTGAACTGCAGTTTTCAAATAAGCCTGAACTAATTCTTGTAATTGCCTGCGGCAATGTCGCAGATGTAAGGCTTGTACAGCCAGAAAATGCACTTGCACCAAGATATGTTACATTCTGCGGAACCAAAATTGAAGAAAGTGCGCTGCAATTTTGGAATGCGCCGCCCTCAATAAATGTCATGCTCTCTGGAAGTGTAATCTGTTTTAATGCAGTACAATTTTGGAATGCACCATAGCGAATCGTCGTAAGTGTTGATGGCAGCTGTACTTTCTGAACTGGCGTATTGGCAAATGCAAGTGTACAGATCGTTGTAGTTCCTCCCTGAACAATAACATCTGTATAAGGAACAAGCTGTGTTGCCACACCTGATTTTGCCAACTCGGCTGCATCTTTGTCACTTAAAGATCCAGTCGGCTGCTCTGACTGCACGATAATCTCAGCCGGCACACGATACAGCAAATCATTGATGTAAATCATCTCATGCTTTCGATCTTCATACCATTTTGTTCCGTCAAACGCGTTTGCCACAATATCTCGCACACTCTTTGGAATCTCAATCTGACTTAAAGCACTACAATTTTTAAATGCATTAGAGCCAATATAGCTTACGCCGTCCGGCACAACTATAGCAGCCAGATTAACACGATTAATAAAAGCTTCCTCAGCAATAACAGTCGTTCCCTGCCTGATAGAAACAGTTACCGCATCGCTCTGACAGCGATAGAGGATACTGTTAATATATACAAGCTCTCCAGTCAATGTTGAATCATATGGTGTGCCTTCAAATAAATTGGCACCTACCTGCGTAACGCTTGTCGGAATCTGTACGCGAACAAGAGCGCTGCATCCTGCAAATGCTTCTCTTCCTATATAAGTAACACCCTCTGGAATCACCACGTCAGTAATCATGGTCTGTCCGCGAAATGCACCTGCTGCTATTGAAGTAACTTTTGCACCGCCATAAGTTTCTGGAATCTCAACAACACTTCTTGAACCGTCAAATCCTGTAATGCTGACCGTCTGTCCATCCTCGCTAAAGCTAAATGTCAGTCCCTTTGTATCCTCCTTAGGTGCCTGCTCAGACCACTCTGGTTCCTCCGTTGTCGTCTCCTCTGGTGTAGTTTCTTCTGTAGTTTCTTCTGTACTCTCTTCCTCGCTAGTTTCTTCCTCACTAGTTTCTTCCTCGGTGCTAGCCTCTGCACTGCTTTGTGGTGTGCTTTCCTGCGTGGAAGATTCTTCCTGTGATGATGTCGGTGTTATACTTTCACTAGGTTCCTGGGAGGACGTTTCCGGTACACTTTCTGATGAGCTTTCAGTTGGTATCTGCAAAGACGTCTCTGGAATACTCTCTGTCGCCAAAGCCTCTGATGTCAGGTTCCCCAATATAGTCTGCTCTTCTATTGTCTGTGTCTGCGTTTCCTGTTTAATATTTTCAGTAGTTTCCTCTGCAAATGAATACTGCGGTATGTAAGAAACGGTCATCGCAGCAGCCATCGTCCATACGGACGCCTTCTTCTTCCATGATCTTTTCATAGTATTCCCTTCCTTTCTCTTAAACAAAAAGAGCCGGTTTTTAACCGGCTCCCATAAATAATCCGGCAATAACTCTTTTCTAAGTTTATATTACCAGAGATTATGTCAAATAAGTACTTTCAATGTCCTTACATCTCTTAAGAATCTCTTACGATGCCTGGTCAAACTGGCTGTTGTACAGATCAGCGTAAAAGCCCTTCTTTGCCAAAAGTTCTTCGTGCGTTCCGCTTTCAATTACATCTCCATCCTTTAACACAAGGATAAGATCGGCATTTTTGATTGTGGAAAGACGATGTGCAATAACAAAAGAAGTACGATTCTTCATCAGCTCGTCCATTGCATTTTGGATTTGAAGCTCTGTTCTTGTATCGACAGAGCTTGTTGCCTCATCGAGAATCAACATAGGCTTGTCAGCGATCATTGCACGGGCAATTGTTAACTGCTGCTTCTGACCTTGTGACAGATTAACCTGATCATTAAGCACTGTATCATAGCCATTCTGCAGTGTTCTCACAAAATGGTCAAGACCAACAGCGCGGCATGCCTCCTTCATGCGCTCATCAGAGACATTTGGCGTACAATATACAAGATTTTCTCTAACAGTACCCTCAAACAGCCATGTGTCCTGAAGAACCATACAAAACTGAGAATGAACCATTTCACGTTTTACCTGATTAGTCGGAATGCCATCAATGCAGATTTTTCCGCCCTGAATCTCATAAAAACGCATAAGCAGATTGACAAGTGTTGTCTTTCCTGCTCCCGTTGGACCGACAATGGCAATTTTTTGTCCAGCCTTTGCCTGTGCAGAAAAATCATGGATAATCACGCGATCTTCATCATAGCCAAACTTTACATGTTCAAATGATACATCACCCTTTACATTGTCAAGCGTCTTTGTCTTATTGCTCTCGTCATCCATCTCCTTTGCCTCAAGAAACTCAAAGACACGCTCACCTGCTGCTGCCGCTGACTGTAAAGACTGTGCCGCCTGTGCGATCTGAGATAACGGCTGTGTAAAATAACGCACATACATCATAAATGCAACGATTACTTCAAAGCCAATAGTTCCCTTCATAGTCAGCACTGCACCTGCCACACAGACTGCCACATAGCCTAAGTTTCCGATAAATGTCATAATAGGCGGCATGAGTCCGGCAAGGCACTGTGCACGAAATGCACTTTCTCTTAAATTATTATTCATGCGCTCAAATTCTGCTGTTGCCTGCGCTTCTCCATTATATGCCTTTACAACTGTATGACCTGTGTAAATTTCCTCAATGTGACCGTTGATCTCACCAAGGCAGCGCTGCTGGCGCACGAAATATCTGCTGGAGCGCTTTGCAATAACTGTCATAAGTACAAAGCCAATCAATGTCGCCACAATTGCAGTGATCGTCATAATCACATCTGTTTTAAACATCATAAAAAGTGAACCGACAAAAAGCGTAACTGCGGAGACAAGATTTCCGATGCTTTGATTCATAGACTGTGATATCGTATCAACATCATTTGTGACACGTGAGAGGATATCACCTGTCGTAGAGCGGCTGTAATAGCTCATCGGCAGACGGTTAATTTTTCCTGAAATATCACCTCTAAGCTTTTTTGAAATATTTTGTGTCACTGTTGCCATAATCCACTGCTGACCAAATGACAGCAAAGCACCGCACACATAAAATGCAATTAATGTAAATCCAATCTTAGAAACAGCGTCCATATCAACGCCTGTTACAAGACCTTTTCCAATTTCCTTTGTCATCTCTGACAGCTTATCTGGTCCAAGAAGCGTCAAAACCGTGCCTCCTGCCGCGCAGATAAGTGCAATGATCACAACCGGAAGATAGCTTTTGCAATACGAAATCAGATTTGACCATGTTCCTTTAAAATCAGATGCCTTCTCAGCAGGACCTCTTCCCATGCCAGGTCCACGCATACCGCCTCTTCTGCCCGGGCGGTTCTGTCCAGGGGTATATTCTTTATTTTCCATTATGCAAGCTCCTCCTTTGACAGCTGTGAATATGCGATCTGACGGTATACCTCGCAAGTTTCCATCAGCTCATTGTGCTTGCCCATTCCGGCAATCTTTCCATCATCAAGCACAATAATCTTGTCCGCATCGCGTATAGTACCAATTCGCTGTGCCACAATGAAACGCGTTGCATCTGCACAAGTTTTTCTTAATGTATCGCGAAGAACACGATCTGTCTTGTAGTCAAGTGCTGAAAATGAATCATCAAAAATTAAAATCTCCGGGTGACGGCATATCGCACGTGCAATTGACAGACGCTGCTTTTGTCCTCCTGAAAAATTAGATCCTCCCTGTGCCACAAAAGCATCTACGCCGCCCTCTGTCTTATCTACAAATTCCTTTGCCTGCGCAGTCTCAATTGCCTGCTTAACAACATCATCAGTAAAGCCTTTTGTACCATTATCTCCATAGGCAACGTTGCTTTTAATGCTTCCTGTAAATAAAACAGCCTTCTGTGAAACATATCCAATCTTATTTCTAAGTGCCTTCTGTGTATAT
>OCPT01001636.1_pt1 | contig 12171 bp, 9 predicted proteins | sample 1538741 | NCBI WGS metagenome assembly OCPT01 (sample SAMN04571723, study PRJEB22368) | human gut metagenome | biome: human gut; material: stool | host: Homo sapiens | place: Luxembourg | collected 2012-12-06 | reverse complement strand
CAGCTAGCTACTAGCTACTAACTAATATTTATAAATACACTTTATGCACTCATAATGTGAAGAACAGACTGTAGTATCATTATGTATACTATAACCTTTCCTTCTCCCCTCTAATAATAGACTCAATTAGTCACTTTGTATAAGAGTGTCTCAATTAAAAATAAGTTGACAATTAAGTCGGTCTCTTCCTTATTTATAATTATACATTTTTCTGTATATTTATAAATAATGATAAAATAGCTAGTTAGCAGCAATCTACCAACTAGCCAATAGCTCCAGAACGCTCTACAATCGTTTATAAGAGGTTCCTGTCTGTCTTAGATAAAACTACCTTCAAATCACCTTAGAACGCATAAGAACGCATTTTACGCACTCCTAAAGCTAGATTCTCTAGCGGAATGGATCTAAGTTCTTCACATGCATCTTACCAAGACTCAGCTTATCATTAAATGCTTCTGGCTTACCCCAATTCAAAGCTCCTCCATCAGGATCTGCCCACATCTCTAATTCCTCTTCAAGATGCTCCTCCATGCCTACATTAGCATCCCTATCAAGTACATCATGCCAATAAGCTACAGCCATAGCTACAGCATCAAGTCTATCATCGTGAGCCAAAGCACCACGCTCATCACAGAGTCTAGTCATCTGATAAATGTATGAATATGCAGGGCTTCGTTCATAGACTTTATAGTCATCAAGAATGACACTCTTATTGATTACAAGTTTATGCATCATTAAGAGTGGTTCAATAGTATCAATGATACGCTTCTCTTTTTGTTGATGATTACTGATCTCCTGAATAGCACACGGATGAATCCTATTTATAACAGGTTTTAGTAATTGAGTGAACATGCCATCACCAAAGTTAGATTCTACAACTATTTCATTCACATCATAGAATTTAGCTTTGTTAGCTAATGTAGTTAGCGTCCCTTCTGAATACCCATCACGATAACCTCCAATATCAACAATAAAGAGGTAGCCATTAAGGTATTTAATAATAGCGTATGCGGACTCGTCTTTCCCGTGTCCCGAAGGATCAATAGCCATTACCGTACCAGTGTACTCAGCTACTTCTTCAGACCTACTCAATGGTGAATAGAAGTAGTCACCCTTAAGAGCCACAGAAGGTAGCTCAGGGATACGCTTAGCTGGGTCTGAACTCCATGCCCATTTGAGGCTGGTCTGTTTCAAATCAAGATCAGATACGATGAAATCTTTAACCTTCAATGGATACTTTTCAGCATCACTCAAGTTAGTATTGAGCATGAACTGAAGAGCAAAACCAGCTTTACCATAAGACAGTCTACGCTTCTCAATTTCCTCAATACCAAATCGCAGAGGGTCTGTAGGAATCATCTTGTCAATATAGGCATCTGGATTAGCATCAAATGGTTCTGCAATAAATGGTGCTAATTCATTGCCATATGATTCTCTTTCAGTCAGAGAGGAAGGGTACAATACAGTCCAGATACGTCTCTTATAGCCACGCTTCGTCAGTTCATTGTACAGACTCATTTCATTCTGAGGTGTACCCAGATATATGATCTTACCCCCCGGTTTTAGGACGGCATCGAACTCTTTTACAGCTTCCCCTAGTTTATCTCTCTGTAGCTGTGTACCTGAGTTATTGCTAACCTCGATATCATCGGCGATTAACAAATCGGCTCGGGAACCAGTTATCTGACCAGTAATACCAACAGACTTAACAGAAGGGGAAATATCTGGGGTAGCAAGCCCAACATCAAACAAGTTTTGAGTGTCTCTCTGTCCCCTTTGGGTCTGTAATGGTTCCAAAAATGGCAGCAAATATATAATACGTTTGATAAAGACAGCATTCGCATCTGCTCTATCTTTTGATGCAGACACAACCAAGACCTTGATCTGAGGGTCTTTCCAAAGCATCCAAACCGTGTAGGCACAAGTCAGAAAGGACTTAGCGACACCTCGGAACCCCTCAATGATACTTCGGTCAGTTGGTGTGTTCATAAGGAACTTTGCAATATCGTATTGTATCCCTGTAGGTGCTGGAAGACCTATAGATTTCCAGACCATGAACACAAATACACGGAAGTCCTCATGAGCTGCCTTAATTTGGTCTTCCGTCCATAGCAAAGGCACCTACCTCCTCCTTAAAGATCGGGATTTCTGTGGTCTGCTGCTTCCTCATAAGTTCAGCAACACCCGGAGTCTCTGGAGTGGTCTGAAGCTGATTCTCTTTAAGGAAGCGTCTGACCTTATCAAGGAACGCTGGATTGCGTCTAAGCTCTGGATCAGTAAGACCATCCAGAAGAGCATCAACCTCCAGCTGTGCAATCTGGTCAATAATGGCACTGTTAATCTTCGGCATTATTCATCATCTCCCCATCCATCAAATCTGTAGAGATTATTGGCATTGATAGTAGCAATAATTTTGTGAGCATAGTCTGGGTCTGTTGCATAAACAGGTGCAAGAGCATACACAAAGTCCTCTACATTCCAGTTCTGCTGCCATTCAGCCAGAGCATCAGAGTAGGCTGGCTCTTCAGAAATGAGGATGCACCAGTCTCTAATAGCCTCTTCAAGAGACTCATAGGACTGGAATCTATCATAAATAGTCACATACTGATCATTCTCATATTCAGTGGTCTGCTGTCTTACATAGTTACCCCATCCATTCCATTTGCGACCAAAGTAGTTGAACTGACCAATGCAGTACCTTCCCCATCCAGACTCAAGAATAGCCTGAGCAATGCACACAGAAGCTGGCAGATTGTATTCAGCACAGACCTTACCAGCTGTGTCTCCGATAAAATCAATAAATTCATCTGTGGTCATATGGTGGAAATCTCCTTTCATCTTTATCTTTTTTAGCTTCATCTGGAATACCATCATGGTCACTATCTACTAGCCACTTACTAAAGGTCTGAATAGCAATAGTCAAGCCACCAACGGCTGTGATGTATTGTCTAAATTCAGATAAGTTAGCATGACCTGTAACGACCCATTCATATATGGTCATACCCAAATAAAGAATCAAACAAAATAGAAGGTAACGAAGACTCCATTTGATGAGTCTCATGGAGTCTTTGTCACTTTTTTTAATCTTAAACGTACTGATTATATCTTTGATTTTTCGCTTAACGTAGAGCATATATCGTCAAGGCGTTTAGAATTGATCTTATGAGCTTCTTCAAGAGCTGCTACACGAACATCCAAAGCACGCCTGTCTGCTAAACTCCTTTCAATTTCTTTCTTCAACTCATGCAATACGTCACTATTCAGATCAATAGCGTTCTGTAATGGTCTGATAACAACGTAGTTAAAAGCAGCACTAAGGCAACTTGCTACTGTTAAAATAGCAACAATACTATTCAGAATATCCAAGTAGTCCCCTTTCCTTTTGTGTACTATTCGAGTGCTTTTTATAAAGTTTACTCATTCTTTTTTATTTCAGCTATTCTTGCATTAACCTCTTCTTTTATTTTTTGTTCCAAAATTGCTGACATTTTTTCATAAAAATATTTTAATCTTCTCGGGGTAATAACTGAAATTTGCTCTTTGGGTTTTTCCTCTGGAATTATAGGGTCAGGTTCATAAATTGTATCACAATAAATTTCTATTTTAGGTCTATACTCTTCTTGTGAAAGTATACCTGCTGCATTCACCCCTATCCCCTCAATAAGGTATTTATATCCCGCTATTGGATTTTGAAATACAGCACTAGTTTTTCCACTACCTACTTCAATATTTGTTAATACATCTATAGTTGACCAATCAACAGTTATATTTCCCTTATCAACTGCTTTTTTTATACGAATAATAGCATGATCTAAATCATTTAGATTCCAAGAAATCACAAGGCTTAAAACATTATTTACTTTTTTAACTTCAGCTGTTAAGAGTTGTAGCTGTTTTGCTTCTATGGGGACATCCTTAAATACAATGAAGGCTACCATAGGCTTATGAGGATATGTCTCTGGCATTTTATGGCTCCTTTTTTGACGTTACAAACATATGTACATCTTTTAATCTATCTACTGAGAGTTTAGGTACCTCGAATAAAAAGGCAGGACAACCGGTAGGTGTATAGTTTTGAGGTTTCATTTTATGAGTTTCCCCCACTTTTTCTGATTCTCCTAGAGTTAGGCGTGCCTTAAATGCATTCACTTTATTAAAATCAACTGAAAAGCGTCTTATAGAAAATCCAATATAAGAAATTTGAGGATTTCCATACTGTGTTTTTATTCGCTCTTTCAATTCATTAACATCAATAGCACCAGATAAAGTTTGTTCTACATCTGTAAAGTTTCCAGTGTCAGATACATCTTTTACAATACAGTATGTAATTTTTGCATCAAAAATATTTGTATCAGCCACAAGAATGTTATACATTCCCATATATGGGGTAATGGCTAGTCGATACTTAGTTATTACTGGATATCGACCTAAGCTCTCCATTGTTTGTCCTTCATATTGAACAATAGCCTTATCATTTATAAAAACCTCAAATATGCCATCCGTTTTCCCTAATTTGGCATGAATTTTTACTTCGTAAGGTGTGTTTACTGTAAGGATATCTGAAGCACCTAGCCTCTGGTCATCCATATATCCAATGATCTGATTTCCATTTCCACTCATTTTTAATTTAATAAATGCATCATTGGATGGATTTATACAAAATATATTCATGTTATTATTTGAATTATATCTTGTTTGCGTTATCCACATCGTAAACTTTGCCCATATTTCTTTTAAGTTAGGGGTATCTATATCTGTTTCATCCACATAGCCATTACTTTTCCAAATAACACCGTCCCCATTTGTATAATAACTGTCTCCGGGAGCAGCTATTCCATAATGCCCGTGATTTGATGGAAATGAATCTCCGTACCCAGGGTTAAAAAAATTATATGCCAATGTTCTTCCCCTTTCTATTACTTAAAAATATCATCTATCTCTTGTTCTGAAGCCTCTACAATATCCCCAACTAACCAATAACGATTATCAGAATTTTCTTTTGACCATGAAGAATCTGAAACACCATCCAGAGCTTCTTCAACTAAATGCAGTAATTGTGTCTCTTGTACCGACAAATCTAAAGCTCTAAATACAGAAGCGTCTGCCCAACTAATTAGTGGAGTTGTGCTTGTACTCCTAAAAATTCTTATTTTTGAAGTTGTTGGCTGTGTCAAGATGATTTGATGATCTATTACACTATAACCTTCTCCTTGTGCTAAAAGGGAAATCTTTCCTTTTTCATCTATTAATCCAACTTTAACAAAAGATTTTCTCAAATAATCAAAAGGAAAAGCATATTGTGTTTGATGCTCGTTTCCTTGATACACAATGATTGTACTTCTGCTATCACTCATTTCATTCCTCTGAATAAAAAAAAAATAGGTAGTCTCTAAGGACTACCCCCAAATCATAATTATTTTCATTCTTATATTATTTATCACTTCCAAGCAATTTCTTTGTCTTGTTTGTTGCTTTTGGCTTAGACCCCAGAAGTGTAGCTGTTCTATTAGTCTTAGAACCACTACCAAGTTTCTGTGGCTTCTTAGCTTTCTGAGTCTTAGGCTTCTTCTGTCCCTTAGTGTAGTCAGATCTCCTTTCTGGAAGATTTGCATTTTCCTTAATCATCGACCCCATGTAGGACATAGCTAGGTAAGACCCAAGAGGGAACGCCTGAATGAATCTATCAACATCACTGTTAGTAGCATCACCAGTAGCAAAATGCTTAATACTCTGCCCCATATTGAAAAGTCTTTTAGCTGTACCAGCAGTAGGAACCTGATTGATAGCACTAACTGCAATCTTATCCCAAGACCTATCAGTATCAGCCTTGCTTCTTGTATTATCAACCGTAGTACGATACATAGACTGCCCTGTAGCAATTTCCCAGCCATCAGCCAAGAAAGACAGAGGTGCAGTCATAGACATACGGAAAAGACCAGAGAAAAGAACGTGTCTAAGATTACCGTTCTGTTCCATGTATTCCTGTCTCTTCTGTTCATCATTCGGGTAGTACATGTAAGACTTAGCTACAGTCCAAGCATAGAAGGTAGCTGTATTGGTCATGTACGAATACAGAGCAGCCATAGCATCATCTCTTTCACGAGACGATAAAGCTCTCATGAACTGCTGATTCATAGCCTTCATAGTGAAGTCTTTGAACTGGAAGAAGAGTCTATGCTTCTCTCTAAATGGGTTCATGTTACCAATAGACTGCTGCTGGATACCTCTCATAGATTCATTATCCATGAGTTGCTTCCATTTACTAAAGGTAGCTGGGTCTTCCGCTCTCCAATGATCGAGATTACCACGTTCATCAATAAGGTACTTTTTGGTAGCCAAACGCACCTTTTCAGCCATTTCTTTTGTATGAATACCAGCTGCTGCGAGCTTCTTATCAGAGAATGGTCTTCTAAACCATCCCTTCATGTTCTTACCAGCAGCCCACTTCAAGCTATCTTCAATCGCTGCATTTCGCATAGACTGAACCATGCAGTTAGTGAGCTTTGGCATGAAGTTGATAGTAGAGGTAAGAAGAGCAGCTCTCTTAATGTTTCTATTAACTGCGTCAAGCCCTTTACCAACCATAGCTGGAACTGGATTATCTTCAGACACCTTATCAAAGAGTTCTCCATAGATCTTAGAGTCTGTAGAATTAGAGGTACTCCAACCATGGATACCAATCTCTTCTGCCCAGAGCTTTCTTGTTACATTATCCACAATCTCAGCTCCGGTCTTACCAAGTCTCAAGGTCTTTCCCAAGTTTCTAAGACCCGGAATATTGTTGACCAGAACTTTCCAACCCCCATATCCAATAGAGCCACCAAGTTCACCTAACTGTGCAGAGGTCATGTTACCACCTACATTAGAATAGGTGTAAGCTCTCCACATATTAGAAAAGGCATCCCAGCCCTTCTGTTCATTGACGTTGTAAGACCCAATACCAAGAATCTTATGAAGACCCATCTGCATTGCTTCAAGCTCTCTATCACCATTTCTGACTGGAGAGTTCTTAGCAATCTCCTGAGCAATCTTAGAATAGAACTCTTGCTGTGCCTTAGAGTCACCAATGGTAGCTCTAAGAGCAATTTCACCACTGAGTCTATTCATGATCTGTGGTAAGAAGTTATCAAGGTCATAGCTTCTGAGATCCTTATCAAAGCTAAATTCGACCCCATTCTTCAGCTTCATTACACCAGAAGTATCTACTGGAAGTCTGTGCTTCAAAGAGTCTGCACAAGCCGTGTAAGGATTCTTAAGATTCATATCATCAAGAGAGAAGTTAAGTTTAGAGTTATTCTGATCTATACGACCATATGCCCAGTTCTTAGCTGCCTGTTCAAGATGTTCCTCAATCTCTTCCTCTGTAGGTTCAGACCACTGCAAAGGTTTCTTTCCTTTGTAGTTCTTCTTCTTAGCCTCAAACTCACGTTTCTTCATCTCAATGAAGTATTTGGTCTCAGCATCTCTGTCCATAAAGCGTCTAGCATATTCTGTAAGATCTGCCAAGCAGTCATCAGCATCATCATAGTTACGACCCATCCATTCATATAGTTTGGTATAGTCAGTGATACGGAAGAACTCCCTAGATGTGTTTTCCGTATCCATCTGAGCCAGTAAAGACCCAATACCTCTCTTACCACCAAGATTCTCTGAACGTGTCTGCATCTGCTTTAAGATGTCATTATTCAGCTCTTCAAGGTCATTTGCGAGACTCTGAATCTCTGGAGAATACTTTTTAAGAGCTAAAGTGTCTCCTCTAGCTTTTGCATTGTAGCAATCAATGATCTGTTCGTTCACCTTTTTAATGCAGTTGTTTCTCATAAGACCACGGAAGAAACCAACGTTCTTCCTAATGTAGTTCATACGTTTATCAACAAATGCAAAATACTGATTGCACCAACGATCATACATCATCTGCTTAATGCTTTCTGCTGGAAGATGGTCAATATAAGATGCTTCCATTCTCGGGTCTTTGAACAGAATGCAAGACAGCATCTGCATGAGTCTGGAATGAGAGTTTCGCATGATACCAAAAATAGTACCATTAAAGAACCCATGTTCCATGAACAGACCCAAGCGACCAAAGTGACCCTGACGTACTTTAGAACTCTGTCCTCTATCAGACACCTTATCAAAGACAGTCTGAGCTTTATGCTCCTTAGAGTAGTCAATCTCACCAATGTCTTCTGCGGTCTGGGCAATACCCTCACCGTTGACATTGTTCTTAGAATACGTTATTCCATTGATTGTATGAGACCCATCTGGATGAGTCTGTACTGGCTCGCTCTTCTGAATTGTCTCCTGTGCATTACGCACCATCATTTTCTCAAGATCCCCCTGAGCATTGTCAGCACTTTCTCTTGCACGATTTTCTGTGCTTTCAGTGATAATTGGTGTCTTTGTCTCTTTCACAGCATTTGATTCTGCACTCTCTTTAGGTGTCTCTTTGGTAGGAAGAATTTTCTCACCACCATAGAGATCAGAATGGAAATAGGTCTTCAATGCAAAGTCTTCAACTTCTTTATCAGACACATCCTGCTTTCCATAGTATTCTATAGCCTGTTTCTTCACCTCTTTGTATAGAGTAGATCTCTTGTCTGGATTATGCTGAATCCAATACTTAAAGACCATTTCTGGGTTATGAGTCCCAGTAGCTTCTATAGCAGATTTCCACAATTTGCTCTTTGTTGGAAGATATGGGTCAAGAATCATATTGACAACTTTAGCAACATCTTTGTTCTTTGCTGCATATCGTTTCAAAGCACCAGCAACTGTGTCTGCTATCCATTTATCGGCATCATAGTTCGGGTCGAGCCACTGTTCAAGTCCCTTACGGACTCTCTTAATGACACTATCTCTCTTGTGTCTGTTACCCATATTTTCAACCCAGTAAGCCAGAGCTTCTTCTGGACTTGTTGCCTTTCGTGTAGCTCTAATCCACTCTTTGTCTGTAGAGTGTTTCATACGATCTCTAACAATATCTAAGATCTCATTATATAGCTTTGGTTCAATCATGTTGCGAAGTGCCATATGGACACCAGCTTCATGCATAACGACTCCTGTGAGATTTCTCTTATTGATCTTTTCACGAATCAATACAGAGACCCCAAGACCAGGAAGACTAAAAGCCTTAGCATTTGGGTCTAACTGTACACCATAGTGAGCTGCCCATTTTCGAGCCTTTGCTTCAGTAAGAATGAAGATCTGACCATTTTTGATAAGAGTATCAGTAATGGAGTTAGGTTCAACAAGATCATGATAGGCAACATCAGCCATCTTATTAAGATTCTGAACTGCCCCAGAAGGACTAATTGGAGGATTCTCCTCATAAGTTCTAGGAGCAGCTGGGTTGCGTTCAGTGACCTCATTGTCTGCTGCTTCTCTGCTGAAGTCTTTACCACCATTGATCTGTTCCCTAGACACAGCGTCTGTACGGAACTGAAAGTCTCCTTCAAGAGAAGCCCCTTCCTGAGCAATGTCCGGCTCTCTTTCAAGTTCAGCCTTCTCAGCTGCTTCCTTTGCTGCTCTCTCTTTATAATGGAGATCAATGTCAGTACCTTCCTGTGCAAAGTCATCCATCATATCTTTAGCAAGTGCAGCCTGTACGTTTGGCTTCTCTTCCATTCGAGGAGTAACACCTACAGCAACACGAGTAGTTTCTTCTTCAAGACCGCGTCTAGTCATATCCAAACGTCTAGCCATTTCACCACTACCAGCTTTGCCAATAGCTCCACCAATGGCACCTAAGATACCACCAAAGGTCATTGCAGTAGCATAGTCTGGAGTAAAGCCACCCCAATGACTTGCTACAAATCTGTCTGCACCAGCATAGACCATAGAAGTTAGAGCATTAGTAGCCATTCTAGCTGCTCTGCTCTGATTTACAACCTTACCACCTAAAGACACCAAAGATCTAACTTTTGCAGCTTTAGTAGCAATACCAACAATATTAGCACCCGGAATGAACGCAAGAGCAATCGTAGGGTCAATTACAGACCCCAGAATAGTACCAACCGAAGAGAGTCCATAGTCCATGTTATCTACAGCTTCGGCTCTAGCTCTGTCTTCCTGTTTCTTAGCTAAGAGTGCCAAAAGAGTCTTTTGGTTACTTGCATGTGTCAAGACATAGTTCTGAGCAATATAGTCACCTTCAAGACCCTTCTGGACAAGATCAATATCTTCCTGAGATGGTCTGTAATCACTCTCACCAAATGCTGCATACAGACCCTGATTGATAGTGTCTGCATTGGTGAAGTTCACCCAAAGGTTTCTGATAGCAGCTGTAGCACCATTATCATTCTCTGCATTCCAGAACTTGTTATAAAATTCATCCCAGAAAGTATAAGCAGGTTTCTGTGGAGAATCTTTTGGAATTGTAAGAGGATGTTTAGAACCATAAATACCAGAATAGGTTACTGCTTTATCAACTAGGTCTCCATCATAAAGTGCATGGACACCATTAAAGTAGGCATTATCTTTGTTGTCTTCTGGCGTAAAATAATGACCATTATATAGAGCTGTCAAATACTCATCAAGATTGGTAGCCTCCCCAATACCTGTGTCTGCAAACTTTGCAAGATAATGACCACAGTATTCTGCATAGTCTTCTGGAGAATCAAAGATCTTAAAGTACAGGTCTGTTCCCGGAAGTCTATTTTCTTCACCATTAGGCTCTTTCTGTGTAATACCACCAAAGTTGTTATTCTCAACAGCTAGCCGAGAAGTAAAGTTACCTGTCTCATGCTGCCACTGAGCATAAACATAACGAGGGTCAATGTTGTTTGTCCTCAAATCTGCATTTGCAACCTGAGCAGTTCTTTCTGCCAATTCATAATAGGTCATAGACCCTCACCTCCTTAATAACCATGCCAAGACCAAGGACTATACGAAGCCCTGTGACTACCTGTTTCTGTCACTACGCCACCATCATCAGTTGTGTAGCTGTAAGAAGAACCACTATCATCAGAAGAGCTATCATCAGAAGAGCTATCATCAGAAGAGCTATCATTCGAAGAGTCACTAGATTCTGCTTCTTCAGCTGCTGATTCTTCCTCAGCCTGTTTGTTATACCACCATTGATTGACAAGATCATAGAACTCATCAAGAGTGTATCCATTGCCTTCATCAAAGCCCCAATTAGGGTCTCCAAAGTGAACCTTATCATCGACACCCCACCACCAAGTAGCGTGCATTCCGGGGTTCTCAGCATTAGCTTCACGAACCTTTGCATTCATGACTTCAGTAGCTGCCCCATAGCGACCCTTATCAGAAGAAGCATCAATACCATTGGTAGCTTCTGTCTTTTGTGCAAAGACACCTTTCGGAAATGGATGATCATCATAGGCTACATAGTTCTCACTCAACATCCCCTTCAAGAGGTTCTGAGCTGCCTCCTCACTCTGTGTGCAAGCTCTCAGATATACAAGTGCCTTAGCATTGATATTAGAGAAAGCATCAGAGGTAATATCAACTGAAACATTAGACTTAGCATTATCTGGGTCATTCGCATTCTTCAGGTCAACCGTATAACCAGAAGACATAGCATTATCAGCAAAGTCTTCAGCATCTTTCTTGAGCTGATCACTTCTAGCCATGTTGTCTCTGCCTTCACAGAATAGTGCAAATCCAGCTCCAATATCCTGTTTTAAGTCCCCCAAAGCTCTAATAGTCTGCATATAAGTTCCCAGCTCTTTATCAAAGGTGGCATTAAAGATTGCTGGATTATACTCATATAGAGCAATGGCACTAGCTACACTTCTAGTGTTATCTCTATCGTTAATACTATCTGGAGTAGCACTCAAGACACTATTTAGGTAGGCATTTTTGTATTCAGACCTCATCCTAGAGTTTGGTTCCCAGAACATAATCTGAGCAAATGTTTTTGTGTCTCCCGGTCGCATAGCAGCAACTCTTCTAACTGCTGCACCATATGCCTTTTCTGGAGTGCAATAAGTACCATTTTCATGATGAGCCAGATAAGCAGTAAGAGCATTATCTGCTTGCTGATCGTTCGTTGCCTGTTTGTGATACTGCTGATTTGATTGAACCTTCTGTCTCTTTGCATCTTCTTCCTGACGAATAAGAGTCTCACGAAAAGAATTATACTTAGGATTCATCATCTCTTGAGCCTCTGGAGAAAGATCTTTCCAGTATTTATCAAGCTCTTCAACA
>OCPT01001626.1_pt1 | contig 12223 bp, 11 predicted proteins | sample 1538741 | NCBI WGS metagenome assembly OCPT01 (sample SAMN04571723, study PRJEB22368) | human gut metagenome | biome: human gut; material: stool | host: Homo sapiens | place: Luxembourg | collected 2012-12-06 | reverse complement strand
CGGTGCTTATGAAATTTAATTTTCACTAACCTGTGGTTTGTGGGTATTCAAAACAAATTTTAATTAGGATTATGTTTTATATGAAAGATGGCAAATGTATATCTGATGAATAATAATCCTATTGTTAGGATTGCTGATGATGCCAATGTGCCAGAAAGCAAGCTCGTTAATGTAGAAGAAATTACACCTGAAAATATTTAGTAATACGTTTATTGACTACTAATGAACCAATTGACTATGTGGGTTAAAATGCAAGTATTTTCCTTTTTGATTATTTGCAAGCAACTAGACTAGTAACATTAAAATCATTCCGTACTTATGCCAGATTATTGTGCTATACAAGATAAATAACTGTTAAGTAATTTAGAATGAACCTCACAGCCATCTAGGATGTGAGGTTTTCTTGTATTTAAGTTTTTTACTTACATGGCTCTTTAGTATAGATTTGAATTGTAATGTAAAATGTTCATCACAGATTGCGATAGTCACGGTCAGTGTTTTACTTTCCTACAATTTTATCTAAATCTTAGCAATTATTGATTTAAAAGCAATACTATGGCACGAAAAGTATACCTTTCGTGCCATTTTTTTAATAAACAGAAACAATAAGATATTTATTTATATTCGAGGAAAATTATAGCATTTTCTGCTTTTATTTTAAAGTTCTTTTGTTACTAAAAGTATACCTTGTGAACCAAATGTTAATTTAAAGAATTTGTTTATATTCACCACTATTACATACATAAAAAAAGAAGGGGGATTAGACAATGATTAAGCTGTATTCTCATAACAAAAAAGCATATGACTTAGCAGTTAATATGCTTAAAGATACTAAAAAAGCAGCCATTGTTCATCCAACAGGAACAGGTAAATCATTTATCGCATTTAAACTATGCGAAGATAATCCTGACAAGACAATCTGTTGGTTATCTCCATCTGAATATATTTTCTCTACTCAGCTAGAGAATCTATATCAAGCTACAAATGGTTACAAACCTAATAATATTGTCTTCTTTACTTATGCCAAGCTCATGGGCATGAGTAAAGAAGAGATACAAGCAATACATCCTGACTATATTGTTCTAGATGAATATCATCGTGCTGGAGCTACATATTGGCAAAAGGGTGTAGAACAACTTCTATTTACTTATTCAGATATTCCTGTCTTAGGTTTATCAGCTACAAATATCCGTTATCTAGATAATCAAAGAGATATGGCACAGGAGCTTTTTGATGGAAATATAGCTTCTCAAATGAGTTTAGGTGAAGCAATTGTACGTGGAATATTGAATCCACCTAAATACGTATTATCAATGTATTACTATCAGAATACATTGGAAAAGTATGAAAAAAGAGTAAAGAAAACAAAAAGTAAAGTTGCAAGAGACAATGCTGAAAAGTGTCTGGAAGAATTAAGAAGAACATTAGAAAAAGCTGAGGGATTAGATGTCATATTCAAAAAACATATGACTGATCCACATGGTAAATACATAGTGTTCTGTTCAAATAAAGAACATATGGATCAGATGATGAAACATACAGAATGGTTTTCTAAGGTAGATAAAGAACCACATATGTATTCTGTATATTCTAGTGATCCAGGAGCAGATCAAGCATTTAAGAATTTCAAAGAAGACAATGACAATAATCACTTAAGACTTCTTTATTGCATAGATGCATTAAATGAAGGAATTCATGTTGACGATATTAGTGGAGTCATTCTATTAAGACCAACAGTCTCACCAATAGTCTATAAACAGCAAATAGGTAGAGCATTATCTGCAAGCAAGAAAACAAATGCAGTCATCTTTGATATCGTACTAAACATTGAAAACATTTATAGTATTGATTCTATTAAAGAAGAAATGGAAGTAGCTACTTCTTACTATCGTTCTTTAGGAGAAGCAGATCAAATCATCAATGAAAAATTTAAGATTATTGATGAAGTAAAAAACTGTAGAGAACTATTTGAAAAGCTCAATGATGCTTTAACTGCAACTTGGGATATGTATTATGCAAGTGCTAAACAGTACTACCAAGAAAATGGAAACTTAGAAGTACCTGCAAGATACATTACTGAAGAAGGTTATGCATTAGGTAGTTGGTTTAATAATCAAAAAGCTATTCGTAAAGGTAAGATAGTTGGAAAACTAACTGAAGATCAAATACAAAAATTAGATGATATAGGAATGATTTGGGATTCATTAGATTACTTCTGGGAACAGAATTTCAGATTAGCTAAAGAATATTATTTAGCGCATGGAAATCTAGATATTCCAACTAACTATAAATCAACAGATGGGAAACATCTTGGAAATTGGATATTAAGACAAAGACAACTAAATAAAAGTAATTCTTTAAATGATGAACAAATAAAAAAATTAGATTCAATAGGTATGGATTGGATGGATAGAGTGGATCGCATCTGGGAAAACGGATTTCTTGAAGCTATGAATTATTCAGAAGAATATGGAAACTTAAGTGTTCCTAAGAACTATAGAACTAAAACAGATTTTCCCTTAGGTATATGGATTCAAAGACAAAGAAGTCTTTATAAGAATAATAAGATTTCTGAAGATCGTATTAAACGACTTACAGGTGTAGGTATGAATTGGAATCCAGATAATTGGGAATCTCGTTTTAACTTAGTTAAACAATATTATGAAGAACATGGAAATATCAATATCTCTCAAAAGGAAGTTATCCAAGGTATATGGCTAGGTAAGTGGGTTGTTTCTCAAAAGAAAGCTATGCAAGAAGGAAAACTTACTCATGAGCAGGTTAAGATGTTGAAAACACTGCCTATGGAAGAAGTTGGAAGAAAAGACAATCGCTGGTGGTCCATGTATGAAGAAGCTAAGAAGTACTATCTTAATTTTGGTAATCTCAATATTCCAATGGACTATCTTACTTCTAATGGAAAGAAGCTATCTGACTGGATTATTCGTCAAAGAAGAAACTATAAGCTAGGTAAAATGCCATTAGAACATAAGAAGAAACTAGATGAAATTGGTTTTATCTGGGATTTAGGTAATACATGGACTAATAGCACTCATACTAGTGCAACTATAACGTACTGAAGAGTAAGGAGTGTGATGAAATGGGAAATAAATTACTAATTGTAGCTTCTAAGCGTTATGGAGATTATGTAAAAGAGATTGCAGAGTCTATGGAATGCTTTGAAACTGTCTCTTTTGTAGATAACGTCAGACAAGATGCAATGGGGAGGTTAGATGAATTACCAAGCTTCTATCCAGAATACAACTGCGCAATAGCTGCTTGTGAAAATGGAGAAGAAAGATTGATGTGGAATAAGAAACTAGAAAAGTTATTCAACGTTCCTGTCTTATTCCATAAGGATTCAACTATCTCTCCATCATCAACCTTATTGGCTGGTTCTATTGTAGAACCACGAGCAGTTATAGGTTGTCAAGTCACTATAGGTTCATCATCTGTAGTTGGTGCAGGAACTGTAATAGAACCATATTGCTTTATAGGTGATGGAAGTACATTAAAATCAGGAACTATTGTGAAGTCAACAAGCATAGTCGGTTCAAATACAACTATTCAGCAAGAATCTGTACTGTATGTGCCATATACAGAAGAATAGTTGAAATATAAATAAAAAAGGAAGGTTAAGATGAGTTTTATAAAAGGGAATGAAAAGGATTTTAAAGAAAATCAAAAAAACAAATCTCCAAATATACGTTGGATGCTTGTTTTATATGATTTGATTGTTTACGCAATTATAGCGGTTATTTTATTAGTTATTCATGGTGGTACTGATAAATTAACAACTATAGGAATACTTCAGCAGGTAGCTTTATCTGTATTCTGTATTTTTTTAATTCGTATACTGGGAAAAGTTTACGGGCAAGTGTGGAGATATGGTGGAGTCAAGTGTTATATCAGATTGATTTGTACTGATTCTATCGCATTTCTACTTTACTTATGTTTAGAACTATTATTACCAGTTCAAAAGATTACATTTGAAAGAATGTTATCTCTTGCGTGCATGAATTTGTTAGGTGCGATGACATTACGACTCATGTATCACTATACATATAAATATGCCAATTTAAATTCTACTGGAGGTAAATGCCTCTCTATGTTATTACGTTTATTTTCTGGTATGGAAACAGAAAACGCTAAAGAAATACATAAGATTAAAGTGGCAATCATTGGTGCAGGACGAGTAGGTGTAAGTTTAGCTGAGGAATTAATAAATAACTCTAAAGCTTCATATATTCCAAAAGTATTCATTGATATAAACGAAGAAAAAGTAGGAAGAGATATTCGCGGTATTCCAGTGTGGTCAGAAGATGAAGCATCACTTCAAAGATTAAGAGAATCAGAAGTACAAGAGATTATATTTGCTATTCCATCCATGGATGCTTATAAGAAGAAAACTCTTTATGAATACTATAAAAATGCAGGATATAAACTAAAAGTTTATGATTATCCAACTATGTATGTAGCAGGTGGTAAACGTCATCTAAGAGAGTTTGATATAGAAGAACTATTATTTAGAAAACCTTTAGTAGTATCTGATGAACGCACTAATAAATATTACAAAGACAAAGTAGTACTAATCACTGGTGGTGGGGGTTCGATTGGTTCTGAACTATGCCGTCAGCTTGCAAAAATGGAACCCAAGAAAATCATCATTCTAGATATATACGAAAATGGTGCATATAACGTACAGCAGGAATTAAAGATTGCATATGGTAATTCATTAGATTTACAGATAGAAATTTGTTCTATTACTAATAGAAAAGCATTAAGAACAGTATTTGAAAGACATCATCCTCAAATCATTATTAATGCAGCAGCGCATAAACATGTTCCGTTAATGGAGCATAACTGTGTAGAAGCTATTTACAACAATGTATTTGGTACTCAGAATCTTGTAGAACTATGTGAAGAATATGAGGCAGAACGTTTCATGATGGTCTCTACAGATAAAGCAGTTAACCCTACAAATGTAATGGGGGCTACTAAGCGAATGTGTGAAATGATTGTACAGAGTGCAAGTACACATGGAAAAGTTAAATACAGTGCAACGAGATTTGGTAACGTTCTTGGTAGTGCAGGATCAGTAATTCCACTATTCAAGCGTCAGATTGCTAACGGTGGTCCAGTAACACTTACAGATAAAAGAATAATTAGATATTTCATGACTATTCCTGAAGCATCACAGTTAGTACTTCAAAGTGGTGCTATTGCGAATAACGGAGAGTTATTTGTTTTAGATATGGGTCAACCAGTTAAAATCTTAGATTTAGCTGAGAATATGATTCGTTTATCTGGTGTTCAGGGAGTAAAGATTATTGAAACTGGATTAAGACCAGGTGAGAAGTTATATGAAGAATTACTCGTAAATACTGAAGAATTAGATAAAACAGACAATAGTTTAATTTTTATTGAAAGAGATAAGGCATTAAGTAAAGAAGAAATATATAAAAAGATACAAACATTAAGAGATGCTTGTGATACAGGTAATGATTTAACTGCCAAGGAAGCACTTCGTAGTGTTGTTCCGACTTTTAGAAGTCCGGAAGAAGTAAATAAGAATATTGTTGGTTAGAGAGAGGGAAGAAGTTATGTTTAATGAGAAAAATAAATTTGAGAAGTTTGATTCAAAAGTATGGCTAAGCAGTCCTACTATGCATGGACCAGAAATTGAATATGTTAAGGAAGCATATGAGACAAACTGGATGTCTACTGTAGGTAAGAATATTAATGAAGTAGAAAGAATGGTTTGTGAGTATATGGGTTGTAAACATGCAGTTGCTTTATCATGTGGTACTGCATCTTTACACTTGTCTATGAAACTAGCTGGTTTAGCTGCATATGGTATGCCTAAGGTAGGTCATGGTGCATTAGAAGGTAAGAAGGTATTCTGTTCTGATATGACTTTTGATGCAACAGTAAATCCTATTGTATATGAAGGTGGAGAACCTGTATTCATTGATACTGAATATGATACATGGAACATGGATCCAGTAGCACTAGAAAAAGCTTTTGAGTTATATCCAGATACTAAGGTAGTAGTAATAGCACATTTATATGGTACTCCAGGTAAGATTGATGAGTTAAATGAAATCATTAATAGACATAATGCAATCTTAGTAGAAGATGCAGCAGAATCAATGGGTGCTACATATAAGGGTGTAGAAACAGGTACATTTGGCAAGTTTAATACTATCTCATTCAATGGTAATAAGATTATTACTGGTAGTGCTGGTGGATGTTTCTTAACAAATGATGAAGAAGCTGCTAATAAAGTACGTAAATGGTCTACACAGGCTAGAGAAAATGCTCCTTGGTATCAGCATGAAGAACTCGGATATAACTATCGTATGAGTAATGTAGTAGCTGGTGTAGTAAGAGGTCAGTTACCTTACTTAGATGAACATATTGCACAGAAGAAAGCAATCTATGAAAGATATAAAGAAGGATTTAAAGGATTACCTGTATCTATGAATCCTGTAGATTTAGAAAATAGTGAACCTAACTACTGGTTATCTTGTTTAATCATTGATGAAGAAGCAATGTGTAAACAGATAAGAGGAGAACAGCATGTATGTTATGTAAAGGAACATGGGAAGACTTGTCCTACTGAAATACTAGATGCTATCGCTTCTATTAATGCAGAAGGAAGACCTATATGGAAGCCTATGCATATGCAGCCTATCTATCGTTTAAATCCATTTGTAGGTAGAGATGGTAATGGTAGAGCTAGATCTAATGCCTATATAGAAGGTAGTGTAGCTGATATTGGTATGGATATCTTTAATAGAGGCTTATGTTTACCTAGTGATAACAAGATGACTCCTAATGAGCAGGATAGAATTATTGAAGTGATTAGAAGTTGTTTTGAGTAGGGAGAGATAATATGTACGCAAAGTGCTTTAAGAGAATTATAGATTTTACTTTAAGCCTATTAGGACTAATTATTCTTTCACCTATTTTACTCATATTGATTGTATTAGGTACTGTTTTTATGAGAGGTAATCCATTCTTTTCACAGGAACGTCCTGGTAAAGATGAAAAGATTTTTAAATTAATCAAGTTTAGAACTATGGATAACCGAAAAGATAAAGATGGAAACCTATTACCCGATGAAATTCGATTAAATAAGTATGGTCGTTTCCTAAGAGCTTCTTCTCTTGATGAATTACCTGAATTAGTAAACATTTTAAAAGGTGATATGAGTATCATCGGTCCTAGACCATTATTAGTTGCATATTTACCAAGATATAACGAATTCCAGCATCATAGACATGATGTAAGACCTGGTCTTACAGGATATGCTCAAGCACATGGAAGAAATGCAGTTTCTTGGGAAGATAAGTTTGCGATGGATGTCTGGTATACAAAGCATATTACTTTTGTAGAAGACGTTAAGATAATTTTTGACACTATTAATACAGTCTTGAAACGAGAAGGTATCAGTTCTGAATCGTCTGCAACTATGGAAGTATTTATGGGTACTCCTGATGGAGTAACACCTAAGTGGGAGGCACCATATTGAATAGATTAGTTATTATAGGTGCTAGTGGACATGGGAAGGTCATCGCAGATATAGCAGTTAAATGTGGATATAAAGACATAGTGTTTCTAGATGACAATGAAAATGTAAAAGAATGTGCTGGTTTTCTTGTAAAAGGTACTACGGCAGATATTAAAGAATATCAAAAATGGGACTTTATTGTTGCAATAGGTGATGCTGTTGTAAGGGAAAATATTTATAAGAATCTTGAAAAACATTCATATAAGATAGTTTCTTTAATTCACCCTGATGCTGTAATAGGTAGAAGAGTCAATATTGGTAAAGGAACAGTGATTATGGCTGGCGCTGTGATTAACTCAGATACCACTATTGGTAAAGGCTGTATTGTAAATACTGGAGCCTCTGTGGATCATGATGGAGTAGTAGAAGATTTTGTACATATTTCAGTAGGTGCACATGTAGCTGGCACTGTACATATTGGTCTAAGAACTTGGATTGGAGCGGGTGCAATTATCCTTAACAATCTAAATGTTTGCACTGACTGTATGGTTGGAGCAGGAGCAGTCGTAATCAAGAATTTAGATCAACCAGGAACATATATAGGTGTCCCTGCAAAACAATTAGTGAAGGAGTAAGAAAATGAAAAAAATTTGTTTTGTGACGACTGTTTCTATAACAATCAAAGCGTTTTTATTACAATTTACAGATTATTTAGTAAATGAAGGTTATGATGTTACTTTCATCTGTAACACAGATGAAAGTATGTATAAATTATGCAATGATCACATTCATTATATTCCTGTACCTATGAAAAGAGGAGTAGGGTTTGATGGACTTTCTGTAATTAATAGATTAACTAAGATATTTAAAGAAAATAATTTTGATATTATTCAGTATTCAACACCAAATGCATCTCTATATACATCAATTGCAGCAAAAAGAGCTGGATGTAAAAATCGTCTATATTGCCAGTGGGGAATTAGATATATGGGATTTGAAGGTGGTATAAAGAGAATGATTTTTAAACAAATTGAAAAAATTGTATGCCAAAAATCTTCAGTAATTGAATGTGAAAGTCATTCTATTTATAACTTCAGTATTAATGAAAAATTATATCCAGCCTCTAAAGGTTCAGTAATCTGGAACGGAAGTGCTTGTGGAGTTGATTTAAACAAGTATCGCATAGATAAAAAATCAATATGGAGACAAGAAGTGCGCAAAGAATTGAATATTACTGAAAATGCTACTGTATTCGGCTATGTTGGAAGAATAACGAGAGATAAAGGTGCTAATGAATTATTAAGTGCATTTAGAGAAGTTATTAAGACAAAAGAGGCTTATTTGCTAATGATTGGTATGTTTGATGATGCGAACACCATTAATGCTGATTTACGCGAATGGTCTGAAAAATCTAAGCATGTCATTTTTGTTGATTGGACAGATAAAGTAGGAAGGTATTATAGTGCAATGGACGTATTTTGTTCATTAAGTTATAGAGAGGGTTTTGGATTAGTAGTCATTGAAGCAGCTGCAATGGGATTACCTGGGATTGTTACAGATGTGCCTGGTCAAGTAGATACAATTGCACCTAATGTAGATGGTTGGTCTGTACCAGCTAAGAACGTTGATAGAGTTATTTATACAATTGAACATTGTATAGATAATTTAGATGAAGTCAGACAGTATGGTTTTAATGCAAGACGACATGTTGAAGAAAAATATGAACAAAATGAATTATTTAGAAGATTAACTGAGCATAGAGATATTCTATGTGATGCACATGAGTAGATGGGTGAGGTTAGAAGGATGCCAAAGATTTCTGTAATAATGGGTGTACATAATGGTGAGAAAACATTACCAAGAGCAATTGATTCTATATTAAATCAAACTTTTACAGACTTTGAATTGATTATATGTGATGATTGCTCAACAGATGGAACGATTCAAGTGATAAAAGATTATATGAAAAAGGATAATAGAGTTATTTTGATAAGAAACAAGACTAATTCTGGTTTAGCTGCTTCTTTAAACAAGTGTATTCAAGTTTCGAAGGGTGAATATATTGCACGTATGGATGATGATGATATTTCTCATTTACTTCGCTTTGAAAAACAAAATAAATTTTTAGATGAACATAAAGAATATGCAATTGTAGGAACATGTAGAAATACTTTTGATGAAGAAGGAATTTGGAATATATATGGGCAAGGAGGTGAATTATCTAAAGAAGATATTATTAAATGTAATATTTTCACTCATCCAACAGTAATGATGCGTAAAAGTGAATTGCTATCTGTAGGAATGTATACTGTTTGTGATAGGACAATACGTGGCCAAGATTTTGATCTTTGGTGCAAAATGTATGCTGCAGGATACAAAGGTTATGTATTAACAGATGTTTTGTTTGATTATTATGAAGATAGAAATAAGATTAAGGAAATTAAAGTTAAATATAGATTAAATAATTATCGAACACACAAAATTTGGCGTAAAAAAATGGGATTATCAAAGAGGTATGATATATATGCTTACAAAGAATTATTAGCAATTATTATTCCACAAAAATTACTAATAAAATATAAACAACTTATAAAAGCTAAAGAAAATCAATAGGAGAGTTGAAGCAATGAAAATAGTATTTACTGTACATACATACTATCCTGAAAAAAATGGTGTTCAGGTTGTCACTGAGTATTTAGCAGAAGGGTTAGCAAAAAAAGGTCATGATATTCATGTTATAACGAGTATAGTATCTGGAGAAAAAAAGGAAACAGTTTATAACGATGTAAATATCATTAGGGTAAACGCACAAGTAGTACATACTTTTAATGTAGGTGATAAAAGAGAATATCAAGAACTTTTATTGAGTAAGTGTCAAGGTGCTGATGCTGTAATTAATGTTTGTACACAAACGGCATTAACTGATTGGACTTTCCCTTTATTAGATAAAATTAATTGTAAAAAAGTGTTATATCTACATGGCATTATTGATTTTAAATTACATAAAAATGATTTTACATCAATATCTACTTTGACTCACAGAATTTGGAATAGTTTGAGATATAAGTTTTATTATATGAAGTCAGCTAAGTATTTTAAAAAGTACGATGTAATAACACAGTTACATCAATTTGATAGAGGTTATAAGTTTTTTTTATATAAATACGGAATACATAGCGCAATTATGGAGAATGCAGCTGAAAATGTTTTTTTTGATCATGATTCGCAAGTGTGTAACAATACTATTCTTTCAGTAGCTAACTATTTGCCGATAAAAAATCAAGAATTACTTTTAGAAGCATTTTATAAAAGTAATTTACCTCTCAATGCTAAATTGATTTTAATAGGTAGTTCTAAAAATTCATATTATTTTAGATTGATAGAATTAAAACAACATTTTGATGAGAAATATGGTATTCGAAAAGTAGAAATATTGACTAATAAGTTAAGAGAAGAAGTTTATGAGTATACAAAAAAAGCGAAAATCTATTTGTTAGGAAGTAAAAGAGAAATGTTTCCAATATCAATAATTGAAGCTATGGCATCTGGTGTTCCTTTTATTTCTACAGATGTAGGATGTGTGAAGTATTTACCTGGTGGAGTAGTTGTTAATAATATTGAAGAAATGACTTATTGGTTAGAACTGTTATGGAATAATGAAAGAGTTCGAGCAGAACTTGGTAATGTTGGTTATAGTTATGCAATAAAACACTTTACAATCGACAGTAAGATAAATGAATTAGAAAATCTAATTAAAGGAGAGAATTGATGAAATCAATAGTATTTATATGTCCTTATTTTGGCAAACTTCCTAAAAAACAAATGTTGTTATGGCTTAAAACATGTAAAAAAAATGACAGCATAAAATGGGTTATCATTACAGATGATAAAACGAAATATCAGCTTCCTGAAAATGTAGTTATTAAATATATGAAATTTGATGATTTGAAGAAACGTATTCAAAATAAATTCTCTTTTGAAATAATAATAAATTCAGCATATAAACTGTGCGACTTTAAACCTTTATATGGATTCCTTTTCCCTGAAATTGTAAAAGATTTTGATTTTTGGGGGCATTGTGATTTATCAGATAGTATATTTGGTGATTTAAGATTATTTTTAACTGAAAAAGTACTTAATGAATATGAGAAGATATTATTCTTAGGTCACATGACATTATATAAGAATACAGAAGAAATAAATACTAGATTTAAAATAGTAACTAAATCAGGAAAAAAATTGAAAGATATTATTGGTACACCAAATAATATGGCATTTGATGAATTAAATGCTTACAGCATTAATCAGATTTACCGTGAAAACAATTATATGTTACTTCGCATTGATGAAATGTATTCAGATATATGTGATTTATATTATGATTTCAGATTGTCATGTTATGATCAAAATTTTAAACAATACTTATTACCTAAGCAACCGAGAGTATTTGAGTGGAATGATGGAAAACTATATGATTGTTGTGTTGAAAATAATACTGTGTGCAAAAAAGAAATAGGATATGTACATTTCCAAAAAAGAAATTTTGAATATTTGGTTTCTGATAATTGTAATCATTTTTTATTAGTGCCAAATAGAGTTATACCAGCAAAAGATGAATTATCTGTAGAAGAAATAAAAAGATACTCAATAAGAAAAATATTTTTGAATACCCATAATCAACAGGTGACGATTTAAGAGAAATGTGGA
>OCPT01001602.1_pt1 | contig 12377 bp, 15 predicted proteins | sample 1538741 | NCBI WGS metagenome assembly OCPT01 (sample SAMN04571723, study PRJEB22368) | human gut metagenome | biome: human gut; material: stool | host: Homo sapiens | place: Luxembourg | collected 2012-12-06 | reverse complement strand
TATGCAAAAAGGAGGATTCGAATTCGAACCCTCCTTTTTTTATCGGCTAATATCAGAATTTATTTTGATACAGCCCCTTTATTTGATTTTAAGCAAAATTATAATTTTATAGGTATTTTAATTTTACTGTTATTTTTACTTAGTTTGTAAGTAAATATATTACCGATTACTTTAACAGGTTTGTAAGTAGAAAAGGTTGTTGAAAATAAAAGGTCCTTAAATTGATCAATATACATACCTTCATCTAAAGCTGTTTGTTCTATAGTACCAGATAAAAGTTGTTTTGCTACGAAACAGCCATTTTCATAAACTACTTCTGCAGTCTTTTTATAAGTAAAACTATTTTCTTGATAAATAATAACGTCCCCTTCAAAAATTTCACGACCTAAAGAATCACAAATTCCAGTTGGCATCAGTAAAATACAATCATCTAAGGATATTGTTTCTTCCTCATCTTTATCATAGTAATAAACTTGTTTATCTATATAATCTATTCTGGTTACTTTAAAGCATTTTTTTGAAAGTTTATTATATATTTTAAATTTTAGTTCATTATTCATAATAAAACACTCCAATCCCTCATATATCTAAATTATCCCTAACCTATAGTATATTATAGCAAATTGGAAAATATTTGAAAATAGATTTATAAATAATTACATAATAATTATTTTAAGTTCATAAATATAAACTATGATTTAATTAGAGTGTTCAAATTAAGGAGGGTTAAATGCTTACTATTGAAGAAATAAGAAAAATAAAATATCCTTCTGAATTATTTAGTGAGGATATTGAAACTATGAAAAAACAGTATGTTGAGCTAATGAAGATTTACCATCCAGATTTAAATGAGCAGAAACAAGAATATATTGAAGTTACAGAAAAAATAAACAAGCTTTATAAAGAGGCTGAGTCAAATATAGAAAAGGGAATATGGAATAAGCCGGGTATGATAAAATTAAAAAAAAGTGATGGCAAATATTATATGATGAAATTTAGAATTAGTCATAATTTTGAATTAGGAAAAATGTATATAGGAAATGAAATTGTATTATATTTGTTTAATGAAGAAAATGAAAAATTTGCTTTAAATGCTTTAAAGCAAATAAAAAATTTAAAATATGCAAATGATGATATGGAAAAAGAATTTAGTAAATATATGCCTAGAATTATTACAAGTTTTAGGACAGTAACTGGGAAGATAGGAATAGTATTTGAAAAAGAAGAAGACTTAATTTTATTAAGAGATTTATTAACGTATTATAAAGGAAAGGTGTCAGTTAATACAGCAAGTTGGGTGTTGAGTAATTTATATAATATTAGTTGTTTTTTACATTATAATGAATTGACTCACAATGGAATTACAATTGACAGTTATTTTGTTTCTACCAGGAGACGTTATGGAGTATTAATTGGAGGTTGGTGGTATTCAGTAAGGGAAGGAGAAAGGCTGTTATCAGTAGCAAAATCAATTGAACATTTAATGCCATATGAAATGAAGATAAGTAATAAGGCAAATTCATTATTAGACTTAGAGTCTATAAGACTTTTAGGAAGAAGGCTTCTAGGAGATGAAAGTGGAGATTTGTTATCTGTTGATGGGGATGTTCCTAGTACTCTAAATTCATGGTTAAAAGCAAAAGCAGGAAGTAATCCATTTCAAGAATATAGTACTTGGTCTAATGTTGTTAATAGTATTGGAGAATTAAAAGTTAAAAGAAAAATAATTGATAAAGATGAGTTGTATAAAAAGATAGGTGGAAGGTAAATGTATATTTAATTTTACTGTAATAATAATTAAATAATAGTTATTATTATTTAATTACATAATACATGAATTTTATGTTATAATTAGGATATAATTTATATTGACAGTTGAATTGAAAAAAATGGAGGTTTATTTATGACATTTACAAAATTAGATATGAATGATAATTCACAAGTAGAAGGAAGAGCTTGTGTAGTTATTTATAACATAGGTGGAAAAGAACTTAAATCAATTCAAGGATATGCTTCACTTTTAGGGGTTAGAGACCAAATAGTTTTATATCCTAAAAATGCTGATACAGTTATGAAGGATATACTAGAAAATAATATAAAATCAGATTGTACTGATGGAAGAAAAGAAAGAGCCATAATATTTAATGCATTATCACCTGCAAAAATAAATGTATTTTTAGAAAACTTAAGAAAGCTAAAAATTAATAATGTATTAAAGGCTACAGTAACTGAAACATCAATTAATTGGACTCTTAATGAGATTGTTGCAAATCTTTCTGCAGAACGTATGGCAATTAGTCAAGGAAATTTTGACGCTCATCACTAATAAAAAATGCAAGAGTAGGATTTATATTTATAAATCTTACTCTTTTTGAATGTAATAGCATTTTTAATATAAAAGTAGCATATTTGTTTTATTGTTTGTATATTAAAACTTATGTATAATTTCAATATAGATATGATAACAGTTACAGGAGGGGAATAGAGATGTACAAGTATGGAAGAGGAATGTGGAAGAATATTGAGTCTGGAAATGAGCTATCATGGGTTATAGGTAACGGTATTGGTGGATATGCAAATCATACAGTTGCTGGTGGAGGTGCTCAAGCATTTCATGGATATTTAATTGCATCCTTAAATGCGCCAGTAAATAGAAAATTAATTTTAACAAGAACGCAAGAACAAATTATAATTAATGATAGAGAGTATGATTTAACATCACAACAATATATCGGAACTTCAAAAGATGGACAAGAATATTTGGAGCAGTTTATTTTGGATACGGTACCAGAATATTATTATTCAATTGAAGATGTATCTATTAAAAAAACTATATCGATAGAATATGGACATAATACTGTTGCTGTATGTTATGAAATTGAAAATGGAAGTGAAAGTGCAACATTAAAAGTAGTACCTTTATTTAATTATAGAGAGGCTGGAGAAACTAGTGAAAGAGGGGATTTAAAATTTGATGTAAAGACTAGTGGAAAAATATTAACTTTAATACCTGAGAAAGATAAGAATATAAAAATAGACTTTTATACTTCGGAAGGAGATTTCTATGATAGAAGTTTAATTCCTACAAGTATGGCAACACCAAACTATTTAATGGAAGAAAATCATTTTTATATGATAGATCATAGAACAGGTTTCCTAGGGGTAGATAATCATTATACACCTTATGAAGTTCATATTGAATTAAAGCCTTTTGAAAAGAAAAGATTTTACGTTAAATGTACTATTGAAGGATTAAATGAAAAAAGTGGATTTGAAATAGTGAATGAATATAAAAAGAGAGCTGAAGCTTTAGTTGAAAATGCTAATTTAAATGATGACTTTGCAAATAATTTAGTTAAAGCAGGTGATCATTTCATTGTTAATAGAGAAAGTACAGGACTAAAGACTGTTTTAGCAGGATTACCATGGTTTACAGATTGGGGCAGAGATACAATGATTGCTTTTGAAGGTCTTACTTTAGTTACTAAAAGATTTGATGAAGCAAGAGAAATTTTAGAGTCTTTTGCAAGATATATTAAAAATGGACTAGTTCCTAATGTATTTCCAGATGAGAATACTGAGCCTGGATATAATACAGTAGATGCTTCGCTTTGGTATTTTCAAGCAGTTTATAAGTATTTAAAGTATACTGGTGATGAAAGTGATTATAAATTTGTTAAAGAAAAGCTATATCCAAAGTTAAAGGAAATATATAAGGCTTATTCTACTAAAACAGACTTTTCAATTGGAATGGATAGTGATGGATTAATATTTGCGGGTGGAGGTCTTGATCAAGTAACATGGATGGATGTTAGAGTTGGAGATTTTGTTGTTACACCTAGACATGGAAAACCAGTTGAAATTAATGCTTTATGGTATAATGCGTTGAAAATAATGGAAGAGTTATGTGAGAAATTTGGAGATGATTCTTTAGAATATAGAGAGCTTTCTTGTAGAGTAAAAGAATCATTTAATAATAAATTTTGGAATGAAGAAAAAAATTGTCTTTATGATGTAGTTGATAAAAATGATGATAAAATAAGACCAAATCAAATTTGGGCAGTATCATTGCCATTTGCAGTTTTAGATAGAGAAAAAGAAAAGAAAATAGTTGGTGCAGTATATAAGCATTTATATGCAACTTATGGATTACGTTCTCTTTCATTTATGGACAAGGATTATAAAAAGAAATATATAGGAAAATTAATTGATAGAGATTGTGCATATCATATGGGAACTACTTGGGCTTTCTTAATTGGAGGATTTATAACAGCATATTGTAAAGTTAATGACTATTCTAAAGAGGCTATAGAAAAAGCAAATCATATGTGTAAGGTTTTTGAAGATACTATGAAAGATGGATGTATTAATGGTATTGCTGAAATATTTGATGGTGATTTTGCTTCAACAGGAAGAGGATGTTATTCTCAAGCTTGGAGTGTAGGTGAGGTATTAAGAGCCTATTCTCAAGATGTATTACCTTATTTAAATAAATAATAAAATCTAATTCTATATTTACTTCGGTATATTATTGAATTTATAAACATATAACTAAAATATCGTTAAAATTTTAAGAGAAAAATAATTAATTTAGGAGAGGTTATATATGAAGTTAGATGAAAAGGTATTGTTAGGGGCAGCTTGTTTCTTTGCTGGTGCAGTAGCTGGATTTTTAATAGCACCTATTAAAAAGGGAATTTATTGTGGAAATAATAATGGTAATAATTATGGGGATAGCTCTGAAGAAAATGAGAATGATGAAGATGTTAGTGTAAAAAGTGAAGAAGAAGCAATAGATGAAATTAATAAAGTAATTAATGAAGTTGCAAAAGAAATGCGTAAAGAAGAAAAATAGAAAAATTAAATTTAATATAAATCAGCTATGTGAAAAATAACACGTCTTTATCTTTAATATTAAGGGAATATAAAAAATAAATATTGTCTATAAAACTGAATTAGCTTATTAAGTTAGTTCAGTTTTTTTATATTGTTTATAACTATAAATATAAGTCTAAAAGCATAGTAATTATTAATAAATAAAATGAGAGGTTATTTTATGAAATGTTTAGTTATACATGGTAGTCCAAGAAGGGGAAATACATGGGACGTATTAAAGCTTACTGAAGAAGAAATGAATAAGAATGGGGAATTTGAATTTGAGGAGATTGAATTAGATAAGGAAAACATACCAACGTGCTTAAGGTGTTTTAATTGTATTATTAAAGGTGAAAGCTTATGTTCTCATAAGAATACTATTCAAAGAATAGTTAGTAAAATTGAAGAAGCTGATGCAATTATAATAACATCACCAGTATATTCTATGCAGATAACTGGGGTGTTAAAAAATTTTATCGATCATATGTCTTATAATTTCCATAGAGCAAGATTTTTTATAAAAAGTATTAATTACAACAACTACTGCAGGAGCTGGACATAAAGAAGCTGCAAATTATTTAAAAGAGGTAATGTATTATTGGGATGTAGATTATGTATTAACTATGCCAATTGCGTATAGAGATATACAGTTAAATGATAAAAATAGAGCTATTATAAATAGAAAGGCAGATAAATTTGCATTAGAATTGAATAGTAGAAAAGTTCACGAACCTAGTTTTAAAAGTATATTAATGTATAATGTTTGGCGAGCAATGTCTATAAATGGAAATGGAGTTGGTATTGCAGATTGCAAATATTGGAGTAATGAGAAGTTAAAAGAGACAAATTTTTATCCTGGTATACCAATTGGGTTTGTGAAAAGAACCTTTGGAAAGTTTATATTTTCAAGATTTCATAAAAAGTAATACTTTTGATACCAATACACACTTTGTTTTATTAAATCATATATTATTGTTACGATAAGTATTGCAAAGGAGGATGAAATATGGGTAATAATCAGTTTTATTGCCATAATGAAGAGTGGATATATGATGAAACTTCGAATAGATGGTGTAAGTGTGTTAGAGATTGTAAGGGAAGAATTACTTGCTATCAAATTATTCCAGGCCCTCCAGGTCCTCAAGGACCAACAGGACCAACAGGTCCTTCAACGGGAATAACAGGACCAACAGGTCCAACAGGAGCGACTGGTCCAACTGGGGCAACAGGAGTAACAGGAGCAACAGGAGCAACTGGGGTAATCGGACCAACAGGAGTAGCAGGAGTAACAGGAGCAACTGGGGTAACAGGAGCAACTGGGGCAACAGGAGTAACAGGAGCAACTGGAGTAACAGGAGCGACTGGTCCAACTGGAGAAAGAGGAATTACAGGGCCAACAGGAGTAGGAATCACAGGAGAAACTGGGGTAACCGGACCAACAGGAGTAGGAATCACAGGAGCAACAGGAGTAACCGGACCAACAGGAGTAGGAATCACAGGAGAAACTGGGGTAACTGGACCAACAGGAATAGGATTAATAGGAGCAACAGGAGTAACCGGACCAACAGGAGTAGGAATCACAGGAGCAACAGGAGTAACCGGACCAACAGGAGTAGGAATCACAGGAGAAACTGGGGTAACTGGACCAACAGGAGTAGGAATCACAGGAGCAACAGGAGTAACCGGACCAACAGGAGTAGGAATCACAGGAGAAACTGGGGTAACTGGACCAACAGGAGTAGGAATCACAGGAGCAACAGGAGTAACCGGACCAACAGGAGTAGGAATCACAGGAGAAACTGGGGTAACTGGACCAACAGGAGTAGGAATCACAGGAGCAACAGGAGTAACCGGACCAACAGGAGTAGGAATCACAGGAGCAACTGGGGTAACTGGACCAACAGGAGTAGGAATCACAGGACCAACAGGAGTAACTGGACCAACAGGATTTACTTCAGGAGTAGCTGTAGCAAATATAGCAGATCCTGCAACTGCTACTGTTCAAGATGTAGGAACTACTTTAAATCAACTTTTAACTTCTCTTAGAAATGCTAATATAATACAATCATAAATATGAATAATCAATAAGTCTAGAAAATATGATATTGTTGATTAAAGTAAATAAGAAAGAGGTTTATATCTAAGTTGATAGAAATGTTTTAAAGAAACATTTAAAGGGGCTGTCTCAATAGCGGATAAAAAAATCCGCTAGCGATAGCTCCTTTTCTATACTTTTATAAAATTTAGGACACATTTTATGATATGAATAAACTTTATTTAAAAATAGACGCACTTTAATAAAGCTAATAAAAAAGACTTGAAAAATTAACTATGAAGCTTCTTTTAGCTCAAATAAATGCTTACCAGTTCGGTTATATTGTATTTTGTTATGTAATTTATTAGCATTATAAGCCATAGCAAGTAGAATGCTTTCTGCTAAAACATTCTTTTGACCACAACACATAAATCTTCTGAAATTCATATCATGTTTTACTTGTGCAAAAGATCCTTCTGCTTGAAGGCTTCTATTCATTCTAAGTAATATGCCTTCATTAGTAATAATTCTTTCTAAATCTTCTTTTCTTTGGCGATTAAACCTTTTTGAAGTTTCAAATTTCTTAGTTCTTGCTTCCAATGGAATTTTAGAATTATTTCCTTTAATACATTTACTCTTAAAGCTATAATTACTACAGTCCTCACATGTATAAATTGCTTTTCACTTTCATATTCTGTTTTAGATTTTTTGAACTTTATACCATCGACTTTTAAGTCTTACCATTCTGGCAAATAAATAAATCATTCTCAGAATCATAATCCATATTTTCTATTCTTCCAATATCGTTATTATACTTTCTTGTTTTTGATATTTCATAATTAGAAGGTTTAATAAATGCTATTTGATTATTATCCTCAATAAATGAGTAATTTTCTTTACTTTCATAGCCAGCATCAGCAACTATTTTTGAGTATTTAAAATTTAGACTATATTCTATAATTTTTAAAAAGGGTATTAATGTGGTAGTATCTGTTGGCTGTGGTCCCACAGTAAGCCACGAAATATATTCTACATCCACACCATGTTGTACATTATAAGATGGTTTAAGTTGACCATTCTTCATAGCAAATTCTTTCATTCTCATAAAAGTAGCATCATTATCTGTTTTTGAATAACTATTTCCATCTCCGCAAGTGTATACTTTTTTGTTATATTCTTTGAGTTTTGAAAGATATTCTTCAAGCTTTTCTATAGATTTTTGAAGTGGTGATTTTCTTTTACCACATTCGTGGACGAATTTAACATTTTCAATTCTCTTCAATTCATAAAGCCTTTTCTTTAGCTTTTTACATGTCTCATCTGTACCTTATTTTTATAAATCAATTTAATCTCATAAAGTTCTTAACATTCCTTTACAAGGTCGGCTATTTTTGTTAATAATTTAGCCATATTTTTTTGTTTCAGATTTTTCCAAACAAATGTATATTTATTTGTATAAGCTTCTATTTTAGTACCATCAATAAATATTGATTCGCCTGATATTTCTCCAATTTCATAAAGGAAATTAGTCATTTCAGCTAATATCTTTTCAGCACATGGAGCAAAGTTTAAGCTTCTAAATCTTGCAAATGTAGAGTGATCCGGAGCGGATGCCCCTTCGAGCAAAAACATAAAATTTATATCTCTAAGAGATGCCATTTCTATATCTCGTGAAGAATAGAAACCATTCATATATCCATAAAGCATAATCTTTAACATATTCGTTGGCGATACTTGATTTTATCTTATCTTAGAATAAGTAGAATATAGGGCAGTTAAATCCATATCCTCTACAAACTGACTTAGTAATCTCACGAAATCATTTTCTGAAATTATGTAATCTATATCAAAAGGAAGTTTTAATTGATAAAATTTTCGATTTACAGTATAATTTTTGTGTAAGATTTTTTTGATTAGCATAAAAATATTTTACCATAAATCCATAAACTTATGGAGTTTAGGATTTATTTTTTTCGGCAAAAAGGAGCTGTGCACTAATTATTTAGTGCGACAGCCCCTTTTGATTGTATAAAAGATACTACCTGCTATGAAGGTATGTTCAGAATAGCTTAAGCGATAAGTATATAAAAAAGCTCTTTTTGTCAATAATTAAAAAAGGTTCTTAGCCAAATTTAATAGACAAAAGAAGAATCCATATAATGGATAACAGTAGTTTATCACATACTAAATATAACTGTAAATACCATATAGTCTTTGCACCTAAGTTTAGGAGAAAAGAGATTTATGGAGAGCTAAAGAAAGAGGTAGGAAAGATACTAAGACAACTTTGTGAATGGAAAGGTGTTACGATTATCGAAGCGTATACCTGCGTAGATCATATACATCTATTTGTAGAGATGTCACCAAAGATGAGTGTATCAAGTTTTGTTGGATACTTAAAGGGAAAGAGTAGTCTTATGATATTTGAAAGATTCTCGCATTTGAAATATAAATATGGAAATAAACATTTTTGGTGTAGAGGATTTTATGTTGATACAGTAGGAAGAAATCAAAAGGCAATTGAAGAATACATAAGAAATCAAGAGCAAGAAGATATGATAGCTGATCAAATTAGTTTTAAAGAATATAACGACCCTTTTAAGGGTAGCAAGTAAAATAAAATGCGGCTGCTGAACCAATTAGTGCGTCTTAAGACGCAAGCTAGTAATTTGCCCTTATAGGGCGTAGGAAAAAACACCAGCTTAGCTGGTGGATATTTATTTGTATTTAGAATAAAGTTCGCCAATACCCGTAAAGGATACGGGCAAATTACAAATAGTACTATCTTAACTACTACACTTACAAATCAATTCTTTAATAACTTAGGATTGAAAAGCCTAACGCATTAATATATGAAAACTTATTAAAGTTAAGGAACCGCCGTATACCGGACGGAAAATAAAATAATTATTTTTCTTCTACTCGATTGTAACAAATATTTAAAAATGGATTATATTACTATATAATTAAAATAGATATATATATTTAGGGGTGATTTTAATGTTTAAATTAAATTTAAATAGTGAAGATATCTTAATGAAGATTACTGTTGCAAAGTTTATCAATAATAAGGATGTCATTACAAATTTTCTAGGAAATTTACTAACTAGAGCTGGTGGAGATATTGCAGATAAAGTAAACATAATCTTAACTAATGATACACTTTACTTAGAATATATAGGACATGCAGCGATTGGATACGCTGAAGAAGTAAGAGATTTAGAGAAAATAGCATTAAAAGACCTAAAAGGATTTTCGGTAATATCAAATGAGAATGAAGAATTAATAAAAATAAAAACATTAAAGAAAGAGCTTATATTTATAAGAAATAATTCACACAATGATAATTTAGCATTAGCTATGTCTAAAGTAATAAAAGATTTTCAATAAAAATTAGAGTAATATCATTATCAATTGACAATAAAGAATAAAGATGTTATTATTTATTAGTCCTGATGAGGGAGTAGTTAGCATGAAAATGTGGTTAGGTCAACATAATGGCTGTTAAAAGCCTGGCTTAATCTTAAATAACGAGACTCATGGATGCTTTTTTTGAGCATCCATGAATCTCGTTATTTTTTTGTAAATAATAATAAAAAAGAAGGAGAAGAGATATGAACATTATTACAATTATACTTACTGGTTTTGCATTAGCAATGGATGCCTTTGCAGTATCAGTAACAAAGGGAATGATGCTTAAAAATTTAACTAAAAAAATGGCTATAAAAATAGCATTGTTTTTTGGGGTATTCCAAGCAGCTATGCCTTTAATAGGATGGCTTTTAGGAATAAGCTTTCAAGGCTATATACAAGCAATAGATCATTGGATTGCTTTAATTTTACTTTCTATTTTAGGTGGAAAAATGATTTATGAGTTTTATGAAAATAGAAAAGAAGCAAAAGAAGAAAAAAATGAAGCTGCTAATGAAGCTAGTACAACTTTAGAGGAAGAAAGAGTAAGAGAAGAAGAATTATCAAATAAGGAATTAACAACATTAGCAATAGCAACAAGTATAGATGCTTTAGCTGTAGGGATAAGCTTTGCATTTTTAAATGTTAATATAGTTTCATCATCAACTATAATAGGCATTATAACATTTATTGTCTGTTTTATTGGTGTAATTGCAGGTAAAAAAATAGGCGGGTTATTTAAAGATTATGCAGAACTTGTAGGTGGTATCATTTTAATTCTTATAGGAATAAATATATTTAATGAACATACAGGAATTTTAACACATTTATTACAAAGCATTTTTAAATAAAAGTATATAAAAATTAAGTAAGAATAATAAATAAAATACGCACTAAAAATATAAAATATTAATTTATTATCAATTTTTTATTAATCAAATATAATGATATTTGAATACTATTTAATATGGGAGAGAATAGGTGAGTAATAAATATTTAAATTCAATGATATTTATTAACAAGAAAAAATTAAAGGTAATAAAAGAAGAAAATAATGAGATATATTTATCTAAAGTTATTAAATTTGATGATTTTAAGAAGATTATAGTTTCATGGAATGCAGTAACCCCATTAAATTCTTATATTGTTGTTCAAGCAAGAGTTTTTGTTCAGAATAAGAAAGATAAAAAGAAAAAATGGTCAGAATGGATGTCTTGGGGAAAATGGGGTACAAATATAAAAAGAGGTTCAGAAAGTAGTAAGTGTGATGAAGTAAGAATTGATGTTGATACTTTAAGCATAAATGAAGGATATAGCGGTAAAGCCATTGAACTAAAAATAATTAGTTATTATGATAATAAAGGCTTTGCAGCAGATATTAGGGAAGTAGCAATTACTTATTATAAAGAAAATAATAATGATTTAAAAAATAAAAAATATGAATTAATAAATAAATTGATAGAAACTCCGTGTATTTCACAAATGAAAAGAAATGAAAAAATAGCACATAAAATTTGTAGTCCAACAAGTTTAACTATGTTGTTAAATAGATTAGGAGAAAATTTAAAAGTTGAAGATGTGGCATATAGTTGTTTTGATTACAATTACAATGAATTTGGGAATTGGACTTATAATGTAGCTTATGCAGGAAGCCTTGGATATAAAGCATATGTTGAATATGGAGGAATAGATTCACTTATAAGGGAAATTAGCAATGGAAATCCAATTGAAGTTAGTGTAAAGTATACAAATGATATTAATAATAAGGAATATCCATATATTGAAAATGCACCGTTAACTACAAGTGGACACTTAATTGTTGTTTGTGGAATTGAAGTTAGTAATAATGGAAAATGGGTTATAGTAAATGATCCAGCAGGGAAAGATGATGAAAGTGTAAGATTGAAGTATAAATTCGAAGATTTTATGAAAGCGTGGCAAAGATCAAATTATATAATGTATGTTATTTATAAGCAAGATTAAGATTTTATTTTTAAGAAGGAGCTGTCGCAATAGCGGGTAAAAAAATCCGCTAGCGATAGCTCTTTTTCTATAT
>OCPT01001594.1_pt1 | contig 12427 bp, 7 predicted proteins | sample 1538741 | NCBI WGS metagenome assembly OCPT01 (sample SAMN04571723, study PRJEB22368) | human gut metagenome | biome: human gut; material: stool | host: Homo sapiens | place: Luxembourg | collected 2012-12-06 | reverse complement strand
ACCCCCAATACTGGACACCCAGTATTGGGGGTATTTTTATGAAATATAGTTATGAATACAAGAAAAAGTGTGTGGAATTGTACCGCCAAGGAAAATGGCCAGAAACACCAGAGGGAGTAAATGAAAAACGATTTCATGATACAATTCGGATTTGGGTTCGTACAGAAGATGCTTGTGGTCCAGAAGCATTTCGACATAAAAATCAAAACAAAGTATGGGTAACAGAAGAAAAGTATGAGCTGATTGCTAAAATTTTGGCCGGTGCATCGTGTAAAGAAACGGCAATTTCGGCTGGAATCAGTGACGGTCTCTTGTACCAATGGGTCAGATGTTATAAAATGAAAGGGTATCAGGGATTGGCCGCACAGCAAAAGGACGGCCATCCAAGGAAGAAGAAAATCGTACCAGCAAAACTGACCCCTTCAGAGCGAGAAGAAATGATTCGGCTCAGAGCAGAGAATGAGCGTCTGAGAGCGGAGATTACCGTCGTAAAAAAAGAGATTGCCTTGAGAGAAGAGAGATGCGCAGCGCAACTAAAGGCGAAAAGGCTGCGCTCGTCCAAGAACTCCACAAAGAAGGACACAGACTGAATGATCTGCTGGATGCCATTGGGCTGTCCAGGTCGACATATTATTATGAGCTCGGCAGAACCGACAAAGTCAAAGAACGAAACGCCGATCTATCGTCTGAAATTGTTTCCATTTTCAACGAGAACAGGAAGCGATATGGCGTAAGAAGGGTACATCGGGAGCTTCTGAACCGTGGCTTTCTGGTAAATCATAAGCGTGTCCAGCGAATTATGAATCAGTTTGCACTATGCGGCAAACGCCCCAAGGAAAAGTACCATTCCTACAAAGGCGATGTGGGCAAGGTCGCTGATAACATTATCAATCGGGATTTCAGTACCGAGAAGCCGCTTCAAAAGTGAACAACAGATGTATCGCAATTCAATCTGCCTTGGGGTAAATGCTACATTTCTCCGATTCTTGACATGAATACCAATGAGATTATTTCCTACAATCTCTCTACCAGTCCGAACATGGAACAAATCAAGGATATGCTGAATAAAGCGTTTGAACGATTTCCTTCTGTACAAGGTTTGATTATGCACTCGGATCAGGGCTGGCAGTACCAGCACGCATTTTACCGGAGCGAACTTCAAAAGCATGGAATTATACAATCTATGTCCCGAAAGGGCAACTGCTATGACAACTGCATTATGGAGACTTTCTTTGGCAGGCTGAAAAACGAAATGTTCTATGGATTAGAGAAGGATTATCCCTCCTTTGAATCCTTCTCTAAGGCGATTGCCGAGTATATCGACTATTACAATAACACCAGAATCCAAGCTAAAACAAAATGGATGCCTCCCTCTAAGTTCAGGGAAGCATCCATGATGGAAGCTTAATTATTCAATTTTGACCCGGTGTCCAGAAAACTGGGTACATATCACAATGCCCTGCCTGCTCTTTTTATTTGTAAATATTACTTTAACTTTGACTCTCTGTGGATGATCTCTTCTCTTCCCGGTCCGTTTGATACGAGTGTGATCGGAACCTGAATCTCCTGCTCGATGGTGTCGATATAGTTGCGGCAAGCCTCTGGCAGATCCTCGTAATTGCGGATTCCGCGGATATCGCAGTTCCAGCCTGGCAGTACCTTGTATACCGGCTTTGCCTTCTCAAGCTTCTGAGTGGTTGGGAAATCCTTTGTTACAACGCCGTCGATCTCATAGCCTACGCACATCGGAATCTCCTTTAAGTAGCCTAACGGGTCAAGTACTGTAAGTGCAACGCTTGTTGCTCCCTGCACACGGCAGCCATATCTTGTTGCAACTGCATCAAACCATCCCACACGTCTCGGACGGCCTGTGGTAGCACCAAACTCACCCTTATCACCACCGCGCTTACGAAGTTCATCAGCCTCCTCACCGAAGATCTCGCTGACAAATGCACCTGCGCCTACTGCACTAGAATATGCCTTTGCAACTGTTGTGATCTCATTGATCTCATATGGCGGGATACCTGCGCCGATTGCACCGTATGCTGCTAATGGAGAGGAAGAAGTTACCATCGGGTAGATACCATGATCTGGATCCTTTAAGGTACCAAGCTGTCCCTCTAACAGAATCTTCTTTCCTTCCTTGATTGCCTGATGCAGATAAAGTCCTGTATCTGCTACGTAAGGAGCGATCATCTCCTTGTATTCCATAAGTGTATTGAAAATCTCATCTGCATTTAATGGATCCTTGTGGTACAGATGAACAAGCATAACATTCTTTAAGGTGCAGATGCGCTCGCACTTTTCCTTTAACTCGTCCATATCTCCGAACAGCTCGCTTACCTGGAAGCCAATCTTTGCATACTTATCAGAGTAGAACGGCGCGATACCGGAACGTGTTGAACCAAAGGACTTTCCTGCCAGACGCTCTTCCTCGTAGGTATCCAGTGCTACATGATATGGCATCAGGATCTGTGCACGATCAGAAACCATAATGTTTGGCTTCGGAACGCCCTGCTCAGTTAAGCTGTTTAACTCCTTTATAAAATACGGAATGTTCAGTGCAACACCATTTCCAATGATATTTACAGTGTGCTGTGAGAACACGCCGGATGGAAGAAGGTGCATTGCAAATCTTCCATAATTGTTGATAATTGTATGTCCAGCGTTGCTTCCGCCCTGGAAACGGATTACAATGTCAGACTCCTGTGCTAACATATCCGTAATTTTACCTTTACCCTCGTCGCCCCAATTGGCGCCTACAATTGCTCTTGCCATATCAGTTACCTTACCTTTCTTATACGTTAATCTCTGCTGTCATACCAAGGTCTTCCTTGTTCTTAGCAAGGATTGGATTTATTACTTCTGCGAGGAAATCCTCTACCTGCTCCTTAGAACGTCCTGTGTAACGCTCTGGATTCATGCACTGCTGCAGCTGCTCTTTTGTCAGGTGGAATGTATCATCTGCTGCAATCAAATCAAGCAGGTTGTTGTCAAGACCGTTTACCTTGACATTACGTCCAGCCTCCATGGACAGCTGGCGGATCTTCTCATGCAGCTCCTGACGGTCTCCACCTTCCTTTACTGCATCCATCATGATATTCTCTGTTGCCATAAATGGAAGCTCTGCCATCAGATGCTTGTGAATTACCTTCTCATAAACAACCATTCCGTCTACGATATTCAGATAAAGATCAAGAATACCGTCAACTGCCAAAAAGCCCTCTGGAATACTGATTCTCTTGTTTGCAGAATCGTCAAGTGTACGCTCAAACCACTGAGTTGAAGCGACAAGCATCGGATTCATAGCATCTGAGATCACATAGTCTGCCAAAGAAGCAATACGCTCACTTCTCATTGGATTTCTCTTATATGCCATTGCAGAAGAACCGATCTGATGCTTCTCAAATGGTTCCTCAACCTCCTTTAAGTGCTGCAGAAGACGCACATCGTTTGTAAACTTATGTGCACTCATTGCAATACCAGCCAGCACATTTAATACACGGCTGTCTACCTTACGGGAGTAGGTCTGTCCAGAAACAGGATATACACCAGCAAAGCCCATCTTATCTGCGATCATCTGATCCAGTTTTCTGATTTTTGCATGATCACCGTCAAACAGCTCCATGAAGGATGCCTGTGTACCTGTTGTTCCCTTAGAGCCAAGAAGCTTTAAGGAATCGATTACATAGCAGATATCCTCATAATCCTGCACAAGCTCCATCATCCAAAGCGTTGCACGCTTTCCGACTGTGGTTGGCTGTGCCGGCTGGAAATGAGTAAATGCCAGTGTCGGCAGCGCCTTGTAGCGGTCTGCAAACTTTGCCAGCTCAGCAATGACATTGACTAACTTCTTCTTTACAAGCTGCAGTCCCTCACGCATGATGATCATATCAGTGTTGTCACCTACATAGCAGCTAGTTGCACCCAGATGGATGATACCCTTTGCCTTTGGACATTGTACACCATATGCATAAACGTGAGACATAACATCGTGACGAACTTCCTTCTCTCTCGCCTTTGCAACATCATAATTGATATCATTCTGATGCTCTTTAAGCTCAGCGATCTGCTCGTCTGTAATATTTAATCCCAGCTCCTTCTCGCTCTCTGCAAGTGCGATCCACAGCTTTCTCCATGTGGTAAACTTCTTATCCTGTGAAAAAATATATTGCATTTCCTTGCTGGCATAGCGCTCGGAAAGTGGGCTTGTATAACGATCTGTTGCCATAGTAAACCAACCTTTCTTCTATATCTTTTTACTTTTGATAGTCACCGCGGATGTCCTCTGTTGGCGGATCCAGCGGATATTTGCCATTGAAGCATCCAGTACAAATGCCAAGTCCCTTTGACATTTCATACAGACATTCCTCGTCTAAATATGCGAGGGAATCAGCTCCAATAATCTTACAGATTTCATCTACACTTCTGTTGTGAGCAATCAGCTGATCCTCAGATGGAATATCAGTTCCAAAGTAACACGGATGCAAGAACGGCGGTGAGGAGATTCTTACATGAACTTCCTTTGCACCTGCCTCACGAAGCATACCTACAATACGGTCACTTGTGGTTCCACGCACGATTGAGTCATCAATCATGATGACACGCTTTCCCTTTACAGCCTCTGTAAGTACGTTCAGCTTAATGCGAACACTTGACTCGCGGCTGCTTTGCTTTGGCTTGATAAAGGTTCTGCCGACATAGCTGTTCTTTACAAATGCCATGCCATACGGAATGCCGCTCTCCATCGCATAACCCATAGCTGCGACATTACCAGACTCCGGAACACCGACAACAAGATCAGCATTAACTGGGTGATGCTTTGCAAGAGAACGTCCTGCAATCAGACGGCTCTCATATACACTTACGCCATCAATATAGGCATCTGGTCTGGCAAAATAAATATATTCAAAAATACATCTTGCATGCTGCTCCTTTGGGATACACATGCTTCGGTTTGATTCAATTCCTTTTTGTGTGATGGTGACGATCTCGCCCGGCTCTACGTCACGGACAAATTCAGCACCGATAGTGTCAAGTGCACAGCTTTCTGATGCCAGTATATAGGCATTGCCACGCTTTCCGATACACAACGGTCTAAAGCCATATGGATCTCTTGCTCCAATGAGCTTTCTCGGACTCATGACAACAAGTGAATACGCTCCCTTGATTTTTTTCATCGCCTCTGCGACAGCTGCCTGTACGGTCGGCTGTTCAACTCTGGCTCTTGCAATCATGTACGCGATAATCTCAGAATCGATTGTCGTCTGAAAGATTGCACCTGTTCTTGCAAGCTCCTGGCGCAGCTGCGGCGTATTGATCAGGTTGCCATTATGTGCCAGGCCTAGTGTTCCTTTGATGTAGTTTAATACAAGCGGCTGTGCATTCTCTCTCGTAGAACTACCTGCCGTCGAGTATCTGGTGTGGCCTACACCGATGTTTCCTTTCATTGACTCTAAGTCTTCCGGGGTAAACACCTCGTTGCACAGACCCATTCCTTTATGACTCAGTACTAGTCCTTTGGGACCGCTAGTGTCGCTTACCGCGATACCGCAGCTCTCCTGACCTCTGTGCTGCAGAGCAAAAAGACCATAATAAATAGTCGACGCTACGTCATTGCCATCCATGTCGTAAATGCCGAACACGCCGCATTCTTCATGAAGATGGTCATCTACTTCGTATTGCTGATGTATCATTTGTCTTTTCCTTCCTGTTGTTGTGACATTCTCACACAGACGAAGCCCTTTTACCATTTGCTTCGCCAACCTAGGTTTCATGGTGCCTTTACGCTTCTTGCAGTCTTTTCTGCCAAACGCACACGAACAAATCTGCCGCATGGACACCACCCCTAATTATATATGACCGCCTGTCGAAAATCAAGATGAAATTAGCCAAATTTCATGTTTTGCTTAGTACCCGAATGTGCCCTCTAGTGATTCATCCTTTTCAATCCAGTCTGCTACCTTTACGACTCGGTAATTATCTTTATCATCACGCACATATACGGTCTCGATACCTGCATTTATGATCATTCGCTTACACATGGAGCAGCTGTTGGAATTTTTTACATATTCACCTGTATCTGCTTCTACTCCTGTCAAATATAAAGAGCTTCCGATCATCTGATCTCTTGATGCACTGATTATGGCATTTGCCTCAGCGTGAACGCTTCTGCACAATTCATAGCGCTCACCCCTTGGAATCTGAAGTTTCTGTCGGATACAAAACCCCAAATCAGTACAGTTTTTGCGTCCTCGCGGGGAACCGACATAGCCAGTAGATACCACCTCATCATTTTTTACGATAACAGCACCGTAGCGGCGTCTAAGGCAGGTTCCTCGTTGGGATACGATCTCTGCCAGATCCAGATAGTAATTGACTTTATCACGTCTCATGCAATATTACCTTCTTTCCCAGTTAACGTTAACTGTTAATGTCTTCGTTTCTTACGGTTATAATACACGAAAATAAGACCGCCTGTCAACTCTGACAGACGGCCTTGAATTGTATTGATTTAATATTTGTTACAGTTCACGTGATAAGTTGTGAAATCCATTCACCTTCGGGCTACAACTTTGTGAACAATAATTTTATACAAGACGACGATATCCGATCGGCTGCTTGTTATAGAATACATTATCTACTACGATACCTCTCTCTGCACTTGCTGCATGAACCATCATGCCGCCGCCGATATAGATTGCTACATGGCCTGAGAAGCAGATAAGATCACCTGGCTGCAGCTGCTCGTATGATACAGCCTGTCCATAGTTGATCTGTTCGCCGGAATAGTGCGGAAGGCTGATACCGAATGCTGCGTATACGTTCATGGTAAATCCAGAACAGTCAACACCGCCTCCTGGTGTCAGGTTTGTACCGCCCCATACATAATTACACTGTCCTACCCACTGCATTGCATAGTCTACGATAGACTGTCCATTACCGCTTGGAGCTGGTGCCGGTGCTGCCGGCTGAGTTTCCGGTGCCGCTGGCTGAGTCTCCGGGGCTGGTGCTGGAGCTGCTGGCTGAGTCTCTGGTGCTGGAGCTGCCGGCTGTGTCTCTGGGGCCGCTGGCTGAGTCTCTGGAGCTGGCGCTGGAGCTGCCGGCTGTGTCTCTGGTGCCGCTGGCTGTGTCTCTGGTGCTGCCGGCTGGGTTGCCTGAGTCGGTGCCGGGTTTGCATATACTTCAAGGTTGGAGCTAAAATCACCATAATACATGGTTACAACATTGTAGCCCTCCTGCTTTAAGGTCATACCTACCTGTGGTGAATACCATCCGTCGTAAATATCCTTTACAGTTCCATCGCTGTAGCTTACTCTTACAAACAATTCTGCGGTGTAGACAACATCACCCACATACTTTGTACCGCCCTGATAGCAAGCCTCAATGCCTGTTACAGATGCTGCAGTCGGAACTTCTACACTTATGGTTTCATCAGATGCTGAGCTGCTTGGTGCTGTTGTCTCAGCTGTATTACTTGTTGTATTTCCCTCAGAAGATGCATCTGTTGATGGCTGTGTCTGAGTTTCCTGTACAGACTCTGCTGCTGCGGAGGATTCTGCTGCTGCCTCGCTTGATGCTACTGATTCTGCAACCTGAGTAAAGTAGCCGGAATCTGATGCTAACTTATATGCTGCATCTGCAAGTGCAAGTGCGCTTTCCTGCTCCTGCTTTGAAGTTGCTGCCAGATCTTCTAATCCAGAATCTGCTGCAAATTCGCTGTAGTAACCAAGAAGCTCTGCTGCGTAAACGATAGCTGCATATGCACGATAGTAGCCTTCGCCTGTTCCCTCTGCCATTGCCTGCTCGTATACGTTTCTGGAGTAGTTGATATCGATCATGAAGTTCTCCAGCTCCTGAGATACAAATTCATTGTCTACCTTCTGAGCCTGAGCGAACTGAGTCTTAATGGTGATACCGGACTTTGAAACATATCCAACCTCATCATTTGCAATATGTATCTTTACGAAATCACCCTGATCCTCGATGATTGCGTACTCTTCATCCTTGTATACAGTTCCAACAACATTTGCGCTGTCAGATGCACTGTCGCGAACATTTAACTGATCTGCTATAACAACTGCATAGCGGTTCTGGATATTGTCCTCAGCAGTCTTGGCTGCTGTGCCAACTAATACGTAGGCTGCGCTTACATAACCTTCTACATCGCCGCAAGTGATACGATACCAGCTGCCTTCGCTATTGTTTACGGAACTTTTGATGTTAACCTGGCAGTTACTGAAAAGTCTTCCGACTGTTACACTGCCTGTGGATGGCTGTTCACGCACGTTTAAGTAACCTGCTGCGCTTACCAGTCCTACATTAGAAGCATCTGAAGTGACAGCAACAGTAGCGGCCATAACGGTTTTTGGCTCTTCGGTTTCTGTCTCACTCTCAGCCTCAGATGTTGCCTGAGCCTTAGGAACAAGATAATCTAAGATTGCCTCATCCGGAGTTTCCTCTCCTGCGTAGTAGTTATTCAATGTAACAGCCATGCCTGCGATTGCGCTCTCACCCTCAAGCTCACCTGCGGATGCCGGAACAAAAAATGTACCAGACAGCATAGACGCTGCTAATATTGACGTAACAAATCTGTTTCCTTTGATCTTCATATATACCAAGCCTTTCTTTATAAAACCTCTTTACATTCTTATCTGCGAGCGAGTAAGCTTGCACTCCCTCGCTAGTTTCGCAGTAACAATTCACGAGTGAACTATTACTAAATATTACAAAATTATTACACTTCGAGGGGCATTATAACAAAATTATTACGAGATGTCAAGTGAAATCGGGATAACGATTAAGAAAGAGAGCGCGTTTTTCGCCAAAAAAGCCACCTGCAATCGGTAATGTGACACTTTACTGTGCCTTTCCCGATATTAGGTGGCTCTTAATTATTTACTCTCTTCCTCTGAAGAAGCTTCACTTACCGCTTCCTCTGACTCATCAGACTCACTTGATTTTTCTTCTTTTGTTGATTCTTCCTCGCCAGTTTCACTTTCTGAGGTTTCCTCACCACTAGTTTCACTTTCTGATGTTTCTTCCTCGCTTGGTGCTACGTAAACCGGAGTTGTAAAGCGGATTGTGTCAATCACATCCTCATCTACCTTAAACTTGGAAGAATCGTCCTGAATCTCGGCATATTTCTCTGAGAACAATGCTGTCTTTCTGCTTTCGATCTCTGAATCGATGGCACTCTGACGTGCTTCCTCATCGTTATCATCAAGACAGCGGATGATGTAGATGCTGCCGTCATCGCTTCTATATACAGTGCATTCGTCTGTTGCCAGTGCCCATGCAGCTGCATTATATACAGCAGTTCCATCCTCACTAATGGAAATCTCAGAATTTGTTGCAGTAAAGTGACTGTCATTTTGATAATCACTGATAAAGTCTGCTGCATCATTTCCTTCCTCAAATTCCTTAAGGATCTTGTCTGCTGCATCGTTCATCGCATCCTGACGTTCCTGCTCTTCTTCTGAAAGTGTTTCTGCCTCAGTTGAATCTTCAGTGGATGCCTCAGAGGAAAGTTCCGAAACATTCTCGCTTGATGCTTCCTCAGTTGATACTGCCTCAGTTGATGCTTTTTCACTGCTTGCTTCTTCTGTGGAAGTCGTTACATCCTTGGATGCACTTTCTGATTCTGCTTCTGTATTCTCTATAGAAGATGCCTCTTCGCTGCTGTCTTCATCACTTGACACTTCTGTAGTTGCCCCATCGGCTGCTGTCGTCTCTGTCAGTTCACTTGGCGTCAGCTTTACATATGCGATCTTTTTGCGAAGGAACTCATCATCACCAACTGTCGTATCAACATCAGCAACAAGATCCATATAAACAAGATTTGCAATTGCATTCTCTGTATATGTCTTTTCAATCAGCTCATCTGTTGCGCCGACTGCTTCCAGATAATCCTCTGATTCTGTCTGAAGCTTTTCAATTGCCTCATCTACCTTTGCTTTTTGATCATCACTTAACTCAATGCCATTTTTCTTTGCATACTCATTTAATACAAGTGTCTGGCGAAGCTGTGACAGAGACATCTGCTTGATGTAATCACCGACTGTCATGCCTGAACCATCGCCCATATCGTTGCCGCAGATGTTTGATCCAAAATAGGATTCATAGGTATACTCCATGGAACGTATCATATAAGTAATCTCATCCAGCATGATATTTGTATCGCCAAATGAAACAGCAACTGTATCCTCTGGTGCCTTTTTCTCTAACTGTTCGCATCCGCCTAATGTACTAACGGCAGTAGCTGCTGCGAGGGCTGCTGCTGCATACTTCATAATTCGGTTCATAAATTTACCTCACTCTATTTCTATATTCTCTATCAACGCTCCGAAGTGCATATTCTTTATCGGGCGCCTCGTGAACTTTGCTTTTCATTTTAGCATGATTTTATGAAACAATCAACGTTTTTATATCGCTTAACAGTTTTTTCAATGTTTTCAATGTCAGCGTTTTTTCTTTGACTGCGCCATCTCCTGCCCTCAATAAGAAATAAGGATTGTCTTTGTCAAGCAGACGAAGTGCACCTCGGTAAGACTGTATCAGATCCGGCACACGCATCGTGTCAAATTTTGCTCTTGGATGCATGAACAGGCGAATCTCTGTTGACGAGGACTTGATTTCTTTAATATAGAGAGAATGCGCATCCGCACGAAGGATTGACACCTCAAGCAAGTTGGTGACTGGCTTTGGAACACTTCCAAAACGGTCGATAAGCTCGTCGATCATATCCATTGACTCTTCCTCTGTCTCGACTGCTGCAATACGCTTGTAGATTTCCATCCTGTCTTCTTCGTTTCGTATATAGCTGTCTGGAATGTAAGCGCTGATTGGAATGTCCACCGTTGTTTCAAAGGTTTCCTCCATCTCAAGCTCACCCTTTTCTTTTTTGACAGCCATATTTAACATCTTGCAGTACAAATCATAGCCAACTGCTTCCATATGCCCGTGCTGCTCACTGCCAAGCAGATTTCCAGCGCCTCGAATTTCCAGATCACGCATGGCTATCTTAATACCTGAACCAAGATCAGTATACTCACGAATTGCCTGAAGACGCTTTTCAGCCTCTTCTTTTAAAATCTTGTTTCGCTGATACATGATAAAAGCATAGGCAGTGCGGTTTGAACGGCCTACACGTCCTCTTAGCTGATACAGCTGTGCAAGTCCGTAGCGGTCAGAATCGTGGATGATAATAGTATTTACGTTTGGAATGTTTAAGCCTGTCTCTATAATAGTTGTGGAAACAAGCACGTCTATATCACCGTTAACAAAGTCCATCATGATTTGTTCTAGCTGACGCTCTGACATTTGACCATGTGCAAAGGCAACATTTGCATCTGGCACAAGCTTTGCTATCTGTGCCGTAATCTGATCAATATCCTTGACACGATTATACACATAGTAAACCTGTCCGTCTCTGGCAAGCTCTCTGTTTATTGCTTCGCGAACCATTTCCCAATTCATTTCCATTACATATGTCTGAATCGGTCTTCTCTCATACGGTGCTTCCTCCAACACACTCATATCGCGCACGCCTATCATACTCATATGAAGTGTTCTCGGAATCGGTGTTGCCGTTAGTGTCAGCACGTCAACGTCTTTTTTAAGCTGCTTAATCTTTTCCTTGTGTGTGACACCAAAGCGCTGTTCCTCATCAATAATCAAAAGGCCTAGATCTTTAAATACAACATCCTTTGACAGCACACGATGCGTTCCTATTACAATATCGGCAAGACCCTTTTTTAAGCGCTCAAGTGATGCCTTGATCTGCGCTGACGTGCGAAAGCGTGATAAAAGTTCAATTCGAATTGGATAGTCCTTCATTCGCTCAACAAATGTATTGTAATGCTGTTGAGCAAGAATAGTTGTCGGCACAAGAAATACGACCTGCTTACTGTCCTGCACAGCCTTAAAGGCAGCTCTGATGGCAATCTCTGTTTTTCCGTAGCCTACATCACCGCACACTAAGCGGTCCATGATTTTCGTGCTTTCCATATCAGCTTTTGTCGCATCAATTGCTGCAAGCTGGTCTGCCGTCTCATCAAATGGTACAAGCTCTTCAAATTCTTTCTGCCATACAGTGTCTGCTCCATACTGATAACCGTGACCACTCTGGCGCACTGCATAAAGCTCCACAAGCTCCTTTGCAATGTTGTTGACTGCTTTTTGAACACGGCTTTTTGTTTTTGTCCACTCCTGGCCGTTCAATTTGTTAAGCTTTGGCTGCTTAGACTCTGAATCAGCATACTTTTGGATCATATGAAGCTGTGTGACTGGAAAATACAGCTTTCCGCCATCACCATATTCTATCTTAATATAATCTTTTGTTACCTTATCCACAATCTGTCGCTCTGTTCCGCGATAAATTCCCAGTCCATAATTTTCATGCACCACATAATCACCAGGCTTTAGC
>OCPT01001591.1_pt1 | contig 12440 bp, 9 predicted proteins | sample 1538741 | NCBI WGS metagenome assembly OCPT01 (sample SAMN04571723, study PRJEB22368) | human gut metagenome | biome: human gut; material: stool | host: Homo sapiens | place: Luxembourg | collected 2012-12-06 | reverse complement strand
AGACCTTCTTCTTTCAGGGAACGGCAGGCCTGTGTTCCTGCATAGTCAAACTCTGCTGCCTGGCCGATGATAATCGGGCCGGAACCAATTACAAGTACTTTTTTAATGTCTTTATTTCTTGGCATTATTTATTTCCTCCCATCATATCCATAAATCTGTCAAACAGGTAACTGGAATCCTGCGGTCCCGGGCATGCTTCAGGATGAAACTGTACAGTAAAGATATTCTTTCCTTCGTATGCCATACCTTCGTTTGTGCCGTCGTTGACGTTAACGAATGCAGGTTTTGCAATGTTTTTCTCTTCAAGTCCCTCAGCATCTACTACATAGCCATGGTTCTGTGAGGAAATATATACACGTCCTGTTGCAAGGTCTTTGACCGGATGGTTTCCGCCTCTGTGTCCGTATTTCATCTTATGGGTATCTCCACCTGTTGCAAGAGCCATAAGCTGATGTCCAAGACAGATTGCGAAGATCGGAACTTCAGAATCATATAATTTTTTTATTTCCTTTATAATAGAAGTACATTCCTTTGGATCTCCAGGGCCGTTACTTAACATAATGCCATCCGGATTTGCCTCCAGAATCTCTTCCGCAGGTGTCAGTGCCGGATAAATTGTAACCTCACATCCTCTTTCATTCAGGGAACGTGCAATGTTTCTCTTTGCTCCCAGGTCAAGAAGTGCTACTTTCGGACCGTCGCCTTTTAAAATCTCTTTCTCGCGGCATGTTACCTTCTCTACTACCTTACCTGTTGTATATGCTTTTAACTGGGGGATAATTGTATCTAAATCATAATTTTCATTGACGGTGATCATACCGTTCATGGTACCTTTCTCACGAAGGATTTTCGTTAAGGCTCTGGTATCAATTCCGGCAATACCTGGAATATCATGCTTTGTTAAGAAATGCTGAATCGTGTCCACGCTTCTGAAATTACTTGGGACACGGGATAATTCGCGGACAATAAAGCCGTCCACCCATGGCTTTGATGACTCCTGGTCATCATAACAGATTCCGTAATTCCCAATGAGGGGATAAGTCATACATACTGCCTGTCCTGCATAGGAAGGGTCGGTCATTACTTCCAGATAACCGGTCATGGAAGTATTAAAGACGATTTCGCTGATAACGTCTCTCGTTGAACCAATGCTTGTACCTTTGAACACATGGCCATCTTCTAATATCAGAAATGCTTTCATACAATCTCCCTTTCTTATCTTTATATTGTGTCTATCACTTATTTTTTCCTAAATCTTCAAGATTGTATCACAGCAAAGTGCTTTTTTCAACCTTATAAGGCACTAAAAATAATTAAGTTGATATTAAAAACTTTTTTGTAATTTCAGGCAGACCCAATCACATGCATTCACTGCTTTCTCACATCCAAATACCTCTATAAAATTTAAATCATCCTCTTCTCTGTGCAAACTCTACACCGGATAACTGCTCCGCAGTTTATCAGAAGAAGCTTACACTTCTACGTAACAAATTGTGCATTTTGAGGATACTGTAAAAAAAATTAAAAAAATTTCAAAAAAGCTATTGACTTTTATCCATACATCGGTTATTATAAATGAGCAGTCGCGAGAGAGCGATTGATAAATAAGAAATGCAGAAGTGGCGGAATTGGCAGACGCGCAGGCTTCAGGTGCCTGTGGTAGCAATATCGTGTGGGTTCAAGTCCCATCTTCTGCATTATTTTTTTACTCAAAAAAGGAAACTGATACAGTTTCCTTTTTTTCTGTTCTTATGATACAAAAGACATCAGATAACGGTAAATCTTCCATGTGGTTTCATTATCGTAATGAGTTCCGTCTGTTGTCTTATATCCCTGCTTTTTCAGATAAGAATAAAGATCTGCATATTTCGCACCGGCAACTTCTTTTTTCATTCTGGCATTGAAATCTTCGATTTCCTCATTTGTTACATAAGGATCTTTGGTTACCTGTCCCACTGCCACAATATAGACATCCGCTCCCTGCGCTTTCCATTTTGGAATCTCCTCATTCAGCAGACTGATATAATTGGAAATATTGTATACATCATTAACACCAAGCCAGACAAAAATATCTTCATTTCCTTTCATCTGCTCCTGCAAGGTCTTCAGGGCAGTATCTCTAAGCCATTTATACCCCATTCCAACCTCACATATCCATGTGATGTTATCGTTCTCCACAACATCTTTCATCATATCTGTTCTGGAATCTCCGATCATAATAGTCTTTCGCATTATCGCCTCTGCCGGATCACTCAATTCAGAATATACAACATTTCCCTGATTTCGTACATATGCCCGTATTCTGTAATAATAAGTCTTTCCTGAAACAGCACCTGTATCTGCATAACTGAATGTTGTATTGCCGGAAACTATATTGATTCTTTTATATCCTCTGTCCTCGGATTCTGACCGGAATATCTGATATCCTTCTGCAGTTTTGATTTTTTTCCATTTGATCAGGGTTCCGCTTTCTTCTCTCACTCTTATCCGGGTGATCACAGGTTTTCCGGGAGCTGTTTTTATCTCCAGTGCTTTCGATGATGGGCTGTACAGAGTTTTGTTTCCCTGTTTCAGATAAGAACGTATCTTATAAGTGTAGAGCTTATCTTCAGAACCTGTCAGTGTAAAACTGGTAATGTTCCTGTTCTTGATCCTTCCCACGCATTTGTATTTCCCGTAGGCTTTATAATACAGAAAAATCTGATAGCCGGAGGCCTTCTTTACTTTATTCCAGTTCAGAGTCACTCTGTTTCCGGCTGCTGTTCCGGACAATACCGGTGTTTCCGGTTTTGCAGATGCTGCGGATGCCGATACTGTTCCAAACAGCATTACCGCTATCAACCAAAATAAAAAGAAACTCTTTCTGATATATTTCACATGACATTCCTCCCATCTATAACAATTCATCTATAGCAATACCGGACTGTCCACAGTATTTTACGGAATTGCCATAATCAAAGAGCCGGCTCTGTAAAAGATATCTGCTCTCACATCGCCGGCTTGATTTTATATTGTTCTCAATTATTTTTGTATTATTTGACTTTCACGCTCTTCACTGCGCTGTAACCTGTATATACCTTGGCAGATCCTACCATCTTATATGCGCGTGCTCTGAAATAATAAGTTTTACCACTTGTCAGTTTTGTCTTATTTGCGGTCAGCTTTGTAGTTCCTTTTACAACCGTACCCTTCTGGGATTTCTTGGATGATCCACAGTAAACATCATATCCGTCTGCACCTGCAACAGCCTTCCAGCTCACGGTTGCCACACCTTTTTTGGTGGACTTCACAGAGATTGCCGGCTTTGTACCTGTTGCTGTAGCTTTCACTTCTGCGGAATTTGACCAGGATCTGAGGTTCTTATTGGCATCTTTTACCTGTACAGTTGCTGTAACTCTGTATGTGTAGGCTGTTCCTGTAGAAATCACATTATCTGTGTAATCTTCTCCGAACTCTGCGTCAGCCAGATCACCATTATCCCATGTTTTAACAGTTTCATATGCACCGTTGCCTGTTTTCTTCTCCAGTTTGTAAGAAGCATCATCTGTACTGGAACCAACGTTTACCACGATCTGATCCCATGTTGCAGATGTGATGGATGCAGTTGCCTTCAGCATTTTGACCTTAGATGAAACTCCTGCATCACAGCTGAACTGCTGAGGTACGGCAATCCATTCCGGTGTAAAGTCAATAGAAGGTGTCTTACTCAGTGAGTTTCCGTCAAGGTATAAGGAAACTACCTGAGACCCTTCCTTGCTGTTTTCCAGTTTCAGATTTGTGATCTTATTATTTCTAAGATCAAGGATTCCCTGAAATCCGGCACAGTTAAATGAAGTGATGGCATTATTGGAGGCATTGACTTCTGAAAGACTCTTTACATAATCAGTATCTCCGATGTTCAGTCCTGCATTTGCCTGTGTGGTAAATTTATTGGAGCTTGCATCTACGAAATCCAAGTTCTTCAGATATTTCTTGGAAGGCATTACTACCTTTGTCAGTTTATTGCTTCCATACTTCACTACACGAAGATTTGTGCATTTGCTGAGATCCAGAGTTCCTGCAAGACTGTTATTACTCAGATTCAGATATGCAACTTTTGTATTCTTTGTAATATTTACAGAAGTAAGTTTGTTATTTGCCGCAAACAGATCTGTCGCATAGGTAAAACGTTCAATGCCTTTCAGGTTGGAAATTCCAAGCCCTGAAACATCAATCGTCTTGGCTGCTTTGATCTCTGCCGCTGAAAGTTTCTTATCCTTGTCTGTATCAATATTGTCTAAAACATACTGGCGGAACTTTGCATCCGGGAAGTTCGCTGAACTGACTGCTACTGCTGATGATGCTTCAGCAGCATCAGACTGAAATTCAGATCCGTCCTCTACCTCCGGAGCTTCCTCTTCTGCTGAGCCAACAGACTGTTCTTCTACTGTTGATGTATCATCACTAAAATCAGCAGCCTGAACACTGATACCGGAAGTCATCATAGCTGCACTGATCATTCCTGCGACTAATAACTGATTTAATTTTCTGTTTTTCATCTTTCCCTCTCCTGTTCGTAATTTTCATACCTTTTGATACGATATAAAATTATCATATTCCATATCAGTTTGCAACATATTTTTAATTATACTGTAATTATCTGGTAAATCTGTAAAAATAATTTACCCTGCAGTTACTTACTTCTCTTCCATTGTTTCTTTTTCCACTGGTGTTTCTTCCACCGGCTGTTCCTGTGCTGGTTCTGTTTCTGCTGTTTTCTCTGTCTCTGGTTCTTCCGGCTCATTACTCCCATCTTCATCTTCATCTGAAGACACAATGTCATTTTCCACATTCTTCGCCGGTTCCGGAGTCGGGCATGGCGTTCCGCAATACGGACAGAAACTTACATTAATATCTACCTCCCGCTCGCAGGACGGGCAGATTTTCTCTCCTTTCAGATTCGCCGCATTATCCTTATACTCCCTGATTTTCAGATAATGCTGATCAATCTCCTGACATAAAGCACTTAACTCACTATCAATTCCATCACCCTGAGAATGTCGTCTGTAAACAATATCACCGATATCAACTTTGATTTTCTCAATAATGCGCTCTTCTCCTGTGATTTTACTTCTTATCTTCTGCGCCTCGATCGTCTGCTCTGCGCGGGCACCTAATTCTCTTGTTGTCTTTCCCAGTTCCTTCGTTGTTTTTGAAAATGTCTTAACTAATCCATCAAAAAAATCTGTTCCCATAATATTTACTCCCTTCCATTATTGTCCTCATAATGCAAGAACAAAACTATTTTAATTAATGACTACCCTCCAGCAGGATCGGCTCCTGTCCGCGAAGAAGAATCCTCGGACCACCGTTTCCTTCTATGTATTCTCTTGTGATCACAACCTCTCCTATGCTGTCATCTTTCGGAATCTCATACATGATATCCAGCATATACTCTTCCAGTATCGCGCGAAGTGCCCTGGCACCTGTATCTCTCTCCAGTGCTTTCGCAGCAATTGCATGAAGCGCCCCGTCTTCAAATTCCAGTTTCACTTCATCCAGTGCAAGAAGTTTCTGATACTGTTTAAGAATCGCATTCTTCGGCTCCTGCAGGATCTTCACAAGCATATCCTCATTCAATCCGTCCAGAGTAAAGATAATCGGAAGTCGTCCGATAAATTCCGGAATCATTCCAAAACTGCGGATATCCTCCACTGTTACTTTCTGAAGCAGATGAGGATCATTATCATATTTATCCTTCAGGTCTGCATAAAAACCGATAGATGCCTGCTTGTTCAGCCTTTCTTTAATGATATTCTCCAGATCAGGAAAAGCACCGCCACAGATAAACAGAATATTACGTGTATTAACAGTTACAAGCGGTACCATTGCGTTTTTGCTGTTTGCACCTACAGGAACTTCCACCTCACTTCCCTCAAGAAGCTTCAGCATTCCCTGCTGCACTGCCTCACCACTGACATCTCTCTGGTTGGTGTTCTTCTTCTTGGCAATCTTGTCAATCTCATCAATGAAAATAATACCATGCTCGGCACGCTCCACATCATTATCTGCCGCTGCCAGAAGTTTGGAAACAACGCTCTCTATATCATCGCCAATATAACCGGCTTCTGTAAGAGAAGTGGCATCTGCAATTGCAAGCGGCACATCCAGAAGTTTCGCCAGGGTTTTAACCAGATAGGTTTTACCGCATCCGGTTGGTCCGATCATCAGCATATTAGATTTCTCAATTTCAATCTCATCCATTGTATCTGTTGCCACACGTTTATAGTGATTGTAAACCGCTACAGACATTACTTTCTTGGCTTTCTCCTGACCGATCACATACTGGTCAAGGGTTTCTTTGATCTTATGGGGAGCAGGAATATTTTTCAGATCCAGAACCGGTTTTTCCTGTTTCTTTTTCTTTTTTTCTTTCTTTGGCTGCTGCACCGGATTCTGGAAGCTGCCCAGATCGATCATACTCACATTCGGCATATTCAACAGGTCAGAATAATTGAACTTACCCTCATTAAACTGCTGATTCATAGAATTAAAGCTCTTCTGCATACAATCTGTGCAGACATGTATGTTATTTGGAAGTTCGATCATCGGACCGGCCTTGCTCTCAGGTCTGCGGCAGAGAAAACAGAATTTTTCGGATTTGTTTCTCTTTTTCTCTGTATCTTCGCTGCTGTCTATTATTTCATCATCATTATAGTTCTCGCTCATAATGACTCCTTTCTATATCCTCTTATTCGTAACAGTACAGTGCTCTTGCAGGATAGCAGGCCGCTGGATCATTACGCTTATTTAACTGAATTATATCATACAATTCCCTTATAACAAAATGAAAGTTTTATAAACACAAAAAAGAATCTTGCCCGGGTTACTGTTCACTGATAATATATAAAAGACACCGCCGCATGGGCGATGTCTTTTGTTTTATTCATTGTCCGGTCTGGTGCCGAGAGTCAGTTCTATAGTATTTTCTTCATATTCCCCATTAGTGGCTCTTGCAATAACTGCCTCAATCTTCTCTCCCGATTTATAATACTGCAGTTTATCCAGTAGATCATCACCATCACTGACTTTCTGTCCGTCGAATTTTACGATGATGTCGCCTTTACAGATACCTGCCTCCTGTGCCGGAGAATCATCCTCCACACTTCTTACAAAGGCGCCTGTGGGCATATTATACATCTCAATTGCCTCTGTGGTCAGATTGGCAAGACTTACTCCCAGATATCCTTTTTTGCTGCTGTCTACTTTCTCCCTGGTCTCACGATTCATCAGTTCTTCCAGAATAGGCTTTGCCTTGGAAATAGGAATGGCATATCCCATACCTTCTACAGCACTGTCTGCGTATTTTGCAGAATTGATGCCGATCAGCTCGCCTTTCATATTCAAAAGTGCACCACCACTGTTACCCGGATTGATTGCCGCATCCGTCTGGATCAGTCCTGTACTGTTCGTTCCATCATCTGTAGAAATCGTCCGGTTCAATGCACTTATCCAGCCTGATGTTACAGACTGACCATATCCAAGCGCATTACCGATCGCAACTACCTGCTGCCCTACTGCCAGATCATCCGAACTTCCTATCTGAGCAATCTTGATCTGATTTAAAGTGTCCTCAGGGATATCCGATTTCTTCACCGCAACTACTGCCAGATCATTATCAGCATCTGTACCCTTAATCTTGGCACTGACCGCATCCTCTACATTCAGATCTCCATTATCTCCCGCATTCACAGTCTCTGTCTCTGCATTTGCCACATCATCCCCGATAAAGCAGACACTCAGAGTTGTAGCTCCATCCACCACGTGATTATTCGTTGCGATCAGAAGCTCATCATCATTATCTCCAACGATAATCCCTGAACCTGTTGACGCACTCTTATATTGGTGGGAACTATATCCGAAAAAGCTTGGTATTTCCTGAACACTGACCGTAGTGATCGCAACTACAGAAGGCATGGAAGCCTGAGCCACTGCTGCTACTGTTCCATTCTCAGAGTCAGACAGCACCTTATCGGCAGTGCTGTCATCTGATGCCGTTTCCTGAAGATCCACACTGTCTGTAGTTTTAATCTGCACCGAAGACTTACCTGTATTCAGGAATCTGTCTGCTGCAAAATTTGCCGCCTGAAATACAACTGCCGCCACCAGGCCAAAGATCACAGCCAATGCGATTGTCGCCCCTGCTTTTTTCTGAAAAGAATTCTGATTTCTTCTGTGTCCAGAGGGACCGGATGGTTTCAAAACAGTTCTCTGTTCTTCATGGAACTGATAATGTTCATATCTGGGCTGCTGACCGGAATCATCTGTTTTTTCACCCAGGTTTCTTTCATCATTCATGTAATCTGCTCCCTTCTGTTCCTGTATTACTGTTTATCGGAACACTCCCCGAAATAAACAATGATCTGTAACTGTTTTATTTCTGCACAGTTACAGCAATTCTTCTCCTGAACTCTGGAATCAGTATATCAATTAATTGTGTTCAAAATGTGACAATTATCGTAAATTGGCGTGTCTTAAGGTCATCCTCTTACCTTTATTTTCTGTTCCAGTAATATGGACTCATGGTACATGCAAGAACAACTTTCCGGGGAAGTTTTCTGTATCTTTTCCCCAGAAAATATCCTGCATATTTCATTCCGCTCTGCCAGATCAGCTGAGGAATCAGCCAGAAGTGTCCCGTTCTTATCAGATAGCCCAGGCTTCTTTTTACCAGACGGATTCCCTCTCCCTCAGAAGGTACTCCTTCAAAAATTTCCGGATGCTCTGCCTGGGATACTCCCAGATCGAAGTTTCTGTGAAACTGCTGCCTTCCGGAATAATTATGGGAATGATACACTCTCGCATCTGCTGCATAGACAACTGAATAGCCTTTCTGAATCATTGTTCCGGCACAGATCATATCTTCATTGAAAATCGCCCGCTCTGTAAAACCGCCTGTTTTCAGATAAATCCCTTTATCATAGGCCGCACACACATTAGAACAGAAATAGGTCTTGATCCCGTACTTATCAATATCAGCCAGCGACTTTACCGAGGACTGCTCCGGATAATTAAAAGAACGGGTATAACGTTCCAGAAAGCGACAGTCTGCCCTGGGTAATTGTCTTGCATAGGCTGCTCCTGCACCCGGATTTTCACTGACAGCACAGACAAGATTTCCAATTACTTTTCTATCAGCAGGGAGAGCATCCTGTGTCATAAAGATCATAATATCTGCATTCGAAAGTTCTGCTGCCCTTCTTCTGGTTCCGCCATGATCAAAATCCTTCTGTTCCAGGTGATGAACCTCAAGGATCGGACATTTCTCCCATTCTCTGTTCCAGTACTGCTCTCCCGTATTCATAACCAGAATCCTGCGGGGACGGTATTCCTGTTCTTCCAGACTGTGCAGCAGTTCTCCAAATTCTCTGCCGGGACGATAGGCAGGAATGATTACATCAACTGTCGCAGTGTCATTATATTTTTCCTTATGCGTCATCCTCAACACTCCTTATCTGAAAAGAGGACCATCCTTTCCAACAGATGGTCCTCTTTTCTATTATTTATATTTTTATAGCAGTTCCCTGTTACTGTTCTTCAGAACTTGCTCCGGAATCTGCTGCTGAATCATCGCTGAATCCATCGTCGCCGCCGGTCTCATCGCCACCGGTGTCATCGCCGCCGTCGTAGTCTCCACCACCAGTGTCACTGCCGGTGTCATCGCCGCCATTATCATAACTGCCGTCATCACCACTGTTATCATAATCGCCACCGCCGCCATAATCTCCGCCGCCATTATCATAACCGCCATCATAACCACCGTTATCATAATCATTGTCATAATCATAATCGCCGCTGTTATCCGTACTGCCGGAGGTATTATCGCCGGACCATACAAAAGTGTCATTTGCATTTGTGGTATCAGTGTCCTGTGTCGTAGTCTTGGCTGCATCATCCAGCTTACTTTCTCCGCCGACGATCTCAAGTATCTTATTACTGCGGGCCACTACCTCAGAAGACGGAGTATAATCCTGATCATCATACAGGAACTTGTGAAGTTCAACTACATTGTTCTCAAGATCAGTAGGAACAATAATACTTCCCTTGATATTGGAGAATTTAAACTTCTGCGGGAATCCCGTACTGTCTGTAAATTTATATCCGATCAGAGTCGGAATAAGTCCCAGAATATCCTGCTTTGAAAGAGATGTTGTAACCATCGGGAATACATCATCCATAATCTTAAAGATAGAAGAAAGACCTGCTATCTTCGCCTTATCAAAGAGCATTCCAAGTACTCGTCTCTGACGCTCTGTACGTCCCATATCCAGACTTGCAGTATAACGGATACGGCAATAGGATGTCGCCTGTACGCCGTTCAGATGATAAGTTCCTACAATTGCTTCCTGATCTTCCGGCTTTGGCTCCGGTTTCTCGAGCGGAGTGTAGTCTTTTCCTGTCAGCTTGGATGTTTCCACGCAATAGTTATTCATATGTTCAATTTCCGCATAAGATAACGGAATATCAAGACCGCCAAGATCATCTATCACTTCTACAAGTGCGGAAAAATCAGCCGTCGCATAATCGGAAATATCCAGATCCAGGTTTGTATTTAACATGGTGATCGCCTGTTCCGGACCACCCAGCGCATAGGCTGCATTTGCCTTCGTATAGGTATCATCTCCAACATTGAGAAGTGTATCTCTGTATACGGAAACCATACGCACTTCTTTTGTATCGTTGTTTACACTCACAATGATCATGGTATCACTGTTCTGTGCAGAATACTGGGAGCCTTCCCCTCTGGTATCAATACCAAACAGCACATAGGTCTTGTATCCTGTCATCTTTGGTGCTTCCTGGTTTACGACTATTTTTTCCTTTTTCAGTTCCGGCTGCTCGATCTTATCCAGCCTGGAAGAAATCTGTCCATACACATACAGCCCGCCAATAAACAGCAGCAGTACAATGATCTCAAGCACAAACAGTACTTTTTTCTTTTTTCCTGGTTTAGCCATGACTTTTTCCCCTTATCTTAATATGCATTTTTGTTTATAAATCCCTTGAAAAATGTAAGGAATATAATCTTGATATCCAGCCCTATGCTCCAGTTTTCAATGTAATAAAGGTCATATTCGATTCTTTTTCTTATGGATGTGTCTCCGCGGTAACCATTCACCTGAGCCCAGCCGGTAAGTCCCGGGCGAACCTGATGTTTCACCATATATCTCGGGATTTCTTCTCTGAATTTCTCTACAAAAAACGGCCGCTCCGGTCGTGGTCCCACAAGGCTCATGTTACCCTTCAGTATGTTGAAAAGCTGTGGCAGTTCATCAATACTGGTGTGACGCATAAACTTTCCGATGGGTGTTACTCTTGGGTCATTCTTTACTGTCCATGCCTTCTTCTCTTCCGATTCCGGCTGTACTTCCATGGAACGGAACTTATACATCCGAAAAGTCTGGTTATGAAGTCCAACCCTCTCCTGTTTATAGATCAGTGGTCCCGGTGATGTCAGCTTAATGATAGCACACATTAACAGCATCAGCGGTGAGGTTACTATGATTCCAACAATAGATCCTGCAATGTCCATCGCCCGCTTGACCAGTGCATTGAATGTATTGTTCAACGGTACATAACGGATATTGATAACCGGAAGTCCCAGTATATCTTCTGTGTATGGTTTTGTCGGAATGATCTTATTATAATCCGGGATAAACTTGGTGTGTACTCCGGATTTTTCACACAGTGCTACAATCTCTTCCAGGCGGTAATATTCACTTAAGCCCAGAGTGATCGCTATTTCATCCAGCCGGTTCTCCGGAAGTATTATATTCAGATTGGCAATCCTTCCAAGAACTTTGATTCCCTTGTACTCTGTTCCTGCCGGAACATTGTCATCCAGTATTCCGCGGATCACATATCCCCACTGAGGATTGGCAAGAACTCTGTCAATGTATTCCTCTGCTGCGCGGCTGTATCCCACACAGATCATCTGTTTCTGATTCAGTCCCTTCTCTCTCATATCTCTCAGAAGAGCGAAAATCAACATTCGGGCACACCACTGAAGCACAATATTGATTACATAAAACATAATATAAGTAGAACGGGAAAAATCGCTCTCATCTATCATGTAAAATGTAAACATCAGAATAAGGAGCCCAAGCGAGTTGGCCTTTACAATATTAGCCAATACAAGCCGACGCCCCTGCATCCGCATGGGAGTATACAATGTGAAAGCCTGATACAACAACAGATAAACCGGTACAATAAAAACCAGCATCAGCATATACTGCTGAAAGCTTCTGGTTCTGACTGCTGTTGCTGCCATAGGACCAACAAAACGGATCAGCCATGCCAGAAAATATGACAGTACCAGTACAATTGCATCAATGATCATATGGAGACGACTGAAATTCTTTTCATTGTCCTTTAGCAATCTTTTGTCACCTCATTTTTTT
>OCPT01001589.1_pt1 | contig 12445 bp, 8 predicted proteins | sample 1538741 | NCBI WGS metagenome assembly OCPT01 (sample SAMN04571723, study PRJEB22368) | human gut metagenome | biome: human gut; material: stool | host: Homo sapiens | place: Luxembourg | collected 2012-12-06 | reverse complement strand
TCCGCCTCGGTACCAGCATCCGGGTAAGCAAGCAGAGCTTTGACGATTGGTTTGCAGCGGTCTGAGGGAGGGAACATCTATGGCATCTATTATGAAACGTGGCAACACGTATTCCGTCCGATACAACTACAAAGATCATGCTGGCAAGCCCTGCAAGGGCTGGGAAACCTTCAAGACCAAGGCCGAAGCGCAGGAGCGCAAGATCACGGTGGAGAAGGAACTGTTGGATGGCACCTTCCTCGTGCCCAACACCATGACGGTCGAGGAGATGCTGTACAAGTGGATCCCCATTCAGTCCAGCAAACACAAGTGGTCTCCCAAGACCTACACCCAATCTGTGGCGATGGTGCAGAACCTCATCGTGCCGTATATCGGAAAGCGGAAGGTGCAAGACCTCCGCACCTACGACATTGAGCAGTTCTACGCCACCCTGAGCCAGACCCCCTGCGGGCAGTATGTGCACGGTGTGAAGCAGGAGCTGACGGAAAATCAGAAGAAACGGCTGTTATCCAGCACGTCCATTCACGAAGTCCACACGCTCCTGAAGACCGCCTTTTCGTATGCCGTTGACTGGGATCTGATTCACAAATCGCCTACTCCCCGTGAAGCCCCCAAGATCAACACCGAAGAACGCACCATCTGGGATGAGCGCACCATGTTGGCGGCGCTGCAGACCATCGAGAACCCCGCCCTGCATCTGGCGGTGCACATGAGCATGATCCTCTCCTTGCGAGAGGGTGAGATCCTCGGCTTGCAGCCGGGAGACCTCGACTTTGATGCAGCAGACGGACGGGGAACCATCTCGGTGAACAAAGCCCTGCAGCGTGCCGACAAGGTCGCCTTGTCCAAGATCGATCCCACCCAGATCTACCACACCTTCCCGGACAGACGAGAGGGGAGCAAGTCCTCGCTGATCCTCAAGCGGACTAAGACCAAAAAGTCCAACCGCATCCTGTACATGACCAAGCCCTTGAAAGAGGAGCTTCTGGCATGGCTGGAAAAGATGAAGCAGGACGAGCAGAGCGCCCCGGAAAAGTACAGCAACTGCGGTCAGCTGTTCCGCTTACCAGACGGCTTACCCATTGCCCCGGACGTTCTGACCAAGTGGTATCGTATGTGGCGGGCAGAGCACCCGGAGTTTGAGAAGATCGTGTTCCACGGTCTGCGCCACTCCAGTGCCACTTACCAGTTGATTGAATCCGGCGGCAACATCAAGGCCGTGCAGGGCAACACCGGCCACGCCACCACGGGCATCCTGATGGACACCTACGCCCACACGCAGGACAAGCCCCGGTTGGAGCTGGCTGAGAAGATCGAAGCCAACTTCTACTCGCAGGACGTGGCAGGAGCAAAGCCGCAGGAACCCCCGGAAAACAAAACGCCGGTGGCAACAAAAATCACGGGTAAAATGATCCTTGAAGCCATCCGGCAGATGGACGCAGAGGAACGCCGCGAGCTGACGCGGGTGCTCTTCGCGTAAAATTCTCTTTTTTGTGCAGCGAAATACACGCTGTGCAAGCGATGCAAAGAGTTCATGGCTTTTTTGTAAAGTGTGCAGGAGATGTGCAAAAGTGTGCAGACTCTGCCAGAAAAACAAAAAAGCCATGAAATCTTTCGATTTCACGGCATTTTCTGGTGCGATGGAAGGGACTCGAACCCCCGGCCTACTGATTCGTAGCGCACGCCGGGCGATTCCCTCAATTTTTGGAAGTTACGTTTTAACGTCATTTCTCAGCGACACATCGCAAATTTTTGGCTTCGAGTTTCTGCACCCTTTGTCCGATTTTGCAACGATTTGCACCCTTTGCACGTTTTGAAACCGTGCAAAAACCGTGCAGAAACCGTGCACTTACTCCCGGACAAACTAAAAACCACTTCATCCGACAACGACTTGACGGCATTGGTTCGAGTGACCGCACGCCATAAATCAAGTCTTGGAGGATACGACTATGATGAAATTACTTTCCTGCCGCTACAACATGGACACCAACCGGGTGGAGGCCCGGTTCGAGGATGGCACCACTCTTACCATTGACTGCATCGCCATCGAGGAAGAGTACGGTGGCACCCCGGTACAGCGGGCAGAGCTGGACTGGATGCTCTACAATAAGCCCTTGGAGTACGCACAGATGGTGCTGAGAGGGGAGATGGAGCACTATCTGTCGCTGGGGTGTGACCACGGCAGGCTGGAAGATTGAGCCTTAGAAAACGCGCGGCAAAACCGCTAATCGCGCGGCGCGCATTCTTTTCAGCGTAAATTCAGCGCAAACCATGCCAAGTCAGCGTATTTTCAGCGTAAATCCCGGAAAGTCAGCGTAAGAATCAGCGCAAAATTTTACTTAACGCTTTTATACTTTGTACTTTGGCCTACTCCATCGACCTGTAACAGGCCTTCCTTACATATCTAACGCAGGATATCATGTAGTAAATTTTATAACCGCCACAGACTAATGAACACCTTTTCGCCGGTCAGTTCTCCAAGGCACCTTGTCCACTGGGCAAGGGTCTGTTCATCCGCATACCAAACGGTATCGTTTTTTCGGCCCTCGGTGTAAGAAAAATACAGCGCCCCGCTGCTCTCATCTCGCTCTGGGGTCACACCCGCTTTTTCTGCCAACGCCTTTGCCTCTGCCGCGCGGCACTGAGTTGCCGTTGTTCCATCGTTCTCCCAAATATAACCGCCATTGGCCAGCGCATAAGAGATGTTCGGCAACACACGGAATTTTTCGTATACCTGTTGCAAGAATGCAAAATCGGCTTTGGGACCCGGCATAGTGCCATTGCCGTAAAGGTTATAACACATCACCACATATTCTGCCCCTGCCGGGAAATCCAGCTGCTCCACCGGCGTGCTTGGCTCCAGCACGATCCGCACCTTCAACCCGGCATCCTCTGCCAGCAGCAGCAGTTTTTCTTCAAACTTCAGGAACGCCTGCCACAGATCCAGATCCTTACGGATCTTTTCGTAGTCGATCTCAATACCGTCAAACCCGTTTTCACTTGCCAGCCGAACCAGTTGCTCCGCATGGCTTTGTGCGGCTTCGTCCGTGCCAAGAACTTTTTGCAGGATAGCTGTATCCTTCTGGGTGGTCTTGCCGTTCTCCGTCACATCGTTCACGATGGACAGGTAGACCGTTTTATTTTTAGTCTGCTCCCTGCGCCGGATCTTTTTCAGCATCCGGGTGGTCGGCTCCGGGATCGTCACCTCACCATTCTGGAACGATGCCGCAAACAAGCTGATCTCGTCCACCTTTTCCGCTTCATCCTGCAGCACCTCTATGTCACCGGCACAGTCCCAGTAAGTGCTCCAAATTGTCAGCTGTGTGCTCTCCGGCACCAGCGCCTCCACCTCTTGCACAGTACAGGTATCCGGTTCCACTGTTTCCGGCTCTTCCGCTGTTTTATGTCCCATGCATCCGGTTAGAAATGGCAGACACAGCAAAGCTGCAAGCGCTCTTTCCAAAATGTTCATACCCTCTCCTTACAAGTTCTCAATAAACCAGTTCAGCGTAGCGTTCCACGCATTCTGAATTACATCCAGTACCTTTGCCCAGCCGTGCAGACAGTTGTCGTACAGAGTTATATCCCCGGCGGTGATGGTCAGATTTTTGAACACACCGTCATACACGTCGTCCGCAACATTGCGCTGACTGTAGCCCCAGCCGCCCCAGCTTGCGCCCAGTGCAATCCCCCCTGCATCCTGTACCGAAACATCCACTGCGCCGGTCACATCTTCCCCATTCACCAGCACACGCAGGGTATCGCCCTGCAGCTGGATCTTAAGGTTCGTATCGCCCTGCTCGTTGATCTGGATATCCGCCACATATTCTTCAGCGCCCTGCGCCACCGTATCGGCCTGCTGCTGGCCGGCTTTGCGGGCGGCAGCATAAAACACAAGGCTGTCTGCCGCACTGTCCGCAAATCGGCCACGCATCGTGTATTCTGCGGTCAGTGCGTCCCGGTCATCCTCTTCCACAGAGATCCGCTCCTCTGCGGGAACAAGATCGTGCAAATCCAGTTCAAACAGATCACTGCGTGAGCCGCCGTCCTTTTCCGAGACGACCAGATGATCGTTCTGCAGCGATACCATGATGCAGCGGCTTCGTTCCTCGTTTGCCCGCAGATAAATCGTCTGCGTTCCAATTTTGTTGCCTTGTAAGTCCACAGATACCTGTACATCCTCTGCGTCGGCGTTTTTCAAAGTGACAACACCTTCGCCCTGCGGCAGACTGGTCAGGACGATACGACCCGTTTTATACTCCACTGCACCGCTTTTCAGCAGCCAGTTTTCACTTTCCTGTTCTGCAAGAGCCTGACTGCCCTTTACAAAGAGGATGCTGCTCTTCCGACCCTCCGGCAGATCGTCCCACAGGCGCATCAACAGGTGGTTTGTGCTCCAGCAAGCCTGCGGCTGGATGCGGGTAAGATCGTACAGAGAGGATCCCTTGTTGTTGCAGGAATAACCATCCCGGTTGAAGTTCATCTCAAACAGATCTTCGATGTTTTCCGCATTCACAGCGCTGACGCTGGCATTGTTGCCAAAGCGGCCCGTATTGGAGTGCATCAGGCAGTACAGCTTTGGCACACTGCCCAACTGTTTAGTGTAGATCTGCTCCATATAGCGGTAGTCCTGCGTGATGCGGTGCTCCATAGCAGTGCGGCTCTCCACAGGGATGCGATCCTTATCCCTGATATAGTCCATCAGGTAATGGTTGTAGTCCCGGCCAAGGTACTGGTTCACCCGCACAAATTCATCGCTGGTCATCTGTCCCAGAAACCGGCCGTACCGGTCATAGCTGTTGATGTACGAAAGTCGGTAGCCGTTGGTGCCCAGCTCCCAGAAGCCGTTTTTCTCCAGATTTTTTAGATCCTTTGCCGAGAGAAATTTCGGATCCTTTTCCGCAAACTTATCGGCATAGCTCAGGATCGTAGCCTTGAAGTTGTATTTTTCCAAGATCTTGCTGGCAAACAGCGCCGTATCCCGGCGGCCATCCTCAAACATGAGGAACAGCGCCTTATCCGGCAGAGCGGTTCCGTTCTGATAATAGTTCAGGATGTCCTGCTGGCTGACCGTAACATAGCCCAGATCGTGCAGAGCTTTGAGCTGTTCATCCAGCTGTTTTGTCGAGATCAGGGTATCTGTGCCCTGACGATCCACGCCAAAGTAGGACACGACAATAAAGCCGTTGTCCGCTCCGCTGACGATGGCCGGGTTGGAAGGGTCATAGGGCTCGTAGCTCTTACTGATGCTCAGCGCACGGATGGCGGCAAAAAGCACCGCCAGAAGCACCAGCCCTTCCAATATGGTTCGCACGATCTTGATCTTGTCTTTTCGTGTTTCTATTTTATACATTTGCGTGCTTTCCCCGTTTGTTCTCTGCGTGTTTTCCTGCGCTGGGCGCAGCGTGCTTTTCACCGGAGACTGCGTCCGCCTTGGCTCTCGTTCCCTCGTTTTTTTCTATGGCATCCGGCTCAGTTGTATCCACCGGAGCATTTTTGTGCCGCTGACGCTTTTCTTTTTCCTTCACGTCGCTTGGGGTCATGCGCGTTCCCCATGTAGACTTCCAGAAAGTGACCCATGCAAGCGGCATCTGCCACAGCAAAACCACCTCGTAGTACAGGCAGAACAAAAAGCCGAAGTACCATGTAGAGCTCTTGCGGAAAAACAGCTGCGCAATGCTCATCATCAGCGACATCAGAAGCAGACCCACAAGGAAGGTTGTAGGGAAAATGTGCTGCGTGAACGGCACATAAAACAGATTGTATGCCACCACAATGGGTGCAAGAATGGGCACCAGCAGGCCGATGTAGAAATTCAGTGCAGCAAATGGCTCCTTGCGCCACATGAACGCACCTGCCATCAGGGATTCCCGCAACCATGAGCGCTTCCATCGCATCTGCTGCTTGAGAAAAACCTTCTGCTTGTTGGGCACGATGGTAGAGCAGACCGCCGTATCCTGATAATAGGTGCGGTGATGGCTCAGCACAAAATTCGTCATGGCGCGGTCATCGCCGAATGTGGCCTTATGTCCCAGAAATTTCTGGTTCAGCCACGCTTCCTCATGCTCCTTGACGATGGACTTCCGGTAGCAGGAGAGAGGACCAGAAAGGCAGGTGACCGTATCAAACAGTGCCTCGGACGCCTTCATAACGCGGAATGCGATATAATAACGGACAGACTGCATCTTGGTCAGGCTGTTGGTATAGGTGTTGGCCACATCGGTGCGCCCGGCCACGCCACCCATCTTCGGGTCCTTGAACGGCTGCACCAGATTCACCACCGCATAGGGATCCAAAAAGCTGTCTGAGTCCACAAAGATCACAAACTCGCCCTTTGCCACGTCCACGCCACGACACAGTGCCGCACGCTTGCCAGCGTTCTGCTCCTGCACGATATAGGACAGCCGGTTTCGGATATTCATGCGCTCTCCCTCGGCAGAGGCTATTTTTTCAATCGTATCCTTGATCACCTCTACCGAACGGTCAGTGGAACAGTCATCCACCACGATTACTTCCAGCTTATCCGGCGGATAGTTTTGGTTCATACAGGAGATGATCGTGCGGCTGATCCATGTTTCCTCGTTGAAACAGGGGATAATAATAGTCACGCTGGGCTTGAACGCCGGGTCGATCTTTACCGGGCGGTACAGTGCACCGAAGGCATACCGGGTAAGCAGGAACATAGCCGCAATGATGCTGTAAGAGTACATGACGGCATTGTACTTGAAGTAGATCACGCTCTCGCTGCGCATCAGCACCACCATCATGCTGATGAACAGCAGCAGGATCACACTGCTCACATACAGATAGCGGTCCTTATGGCGGTGCATATATGTACCCAGGTCCTCAGCAAATTCAAAACCGGCGCAGGTCTCGCCATCCCGCTCAAAAACGCGCACGCAGGAAGCTGCCGTATGGATCGACATCTCGTGGCCTTCCGGCATACTTCCGGGTGGGATATCGAACCGCAGCTCTGTTTCTGAAGCTTCCTTCAGCTGCTCTGCATCCTCTTTTTCCAACCGGACAAGAATACCCGTTTCGGAGATATCGCGGCTCTCGCCCTTCAGCGTGTGTGCCTTGCCGTCCTGATCTCTGAAATCTACTGTGACCGGAAACTTTGACTTATACCGGATGCCGGACTTGCGCTTTTTCATCACCGCATCTACATCGTTTGGATCGTCCACAACACCGCGCCGGTCAAAGGACGCACGCTGTCCGGTGGGATCCGGTACGTCCGGCAGGATACGCCGGTCCAGCCGCTCACTGAGCAGAATGTCCCCGTCAAATGTTTCCAGCGTCACGTTTTTCTTTTTATCCGCGGTATGTTTTTCCGCCTTTTTCCGAAAAAGACTCACGCTTTTCTCCTTATCAAAAAATCCAATATCAACCGACCGTATGTGTTCGGAGATAATCGACCCACAGAGTATATCCAGCAGACTTGAGGTGATATCCATCTTCCTGTGCGATGTCTGCTTTTAGATTTCCATTTTCATCTGCCAGCACATCCCACAAATCCAGATAGTAGCAGTTTTTTTCTTGTGCAATTAAAGCCAATTCCTGATTAACTTGTTTCAATCTTGTCTGATTCAATCCAGGATGCTCCACAGAGGCAGAAAGCTGCACAGGCGTAATAGATTGAATGTAAATCGTTGCCCCAGGCACTGCCTGCGCAACTGCATCCAGCATAAGACGATAATATGCAAGAAAGCCGTTATAATCGCCGTCTGTACCTAATACATTGGTGCCAAGCAAAATATAGACCGCTTTCGGATTTTGTGCCGCAAGCTTTTCCAGCGGTTTCTCCGATGTGCCATCTTCCCGCATACAAGTCATATCGGTTGCAATGGCATTGGGGCCGATGCCCTTATATGCACAGAACTTCGCATTGGGCAAACCAGTTTTATAGGATTCCATTCCAAGCGTCAAACTATCGCCTATAAAAGTAACATCATCGAAATAGTTCAGAGGGACTGCTGTCGTTTCAGGAACTGTTACAACACCATTCAAAACCTTGCCCAACACGATTTTGACCAGCTTGCATCCGCTTGCGCTGATTGCTTCGCTGACCGCATCCGACGCAGTTTCGCTCGGCATCAAAACAACATCTGATTCCGAATTATATCGCCATTTCGCATATTTTTCCCATGCATTCAAGTAATTCATCATTGCGTCAAACGTCTGTGGATAGTCATCTGACGGTTTATATGCAATGCCAATTCTATTTCCTTCTTTTAGTGTTTTCTCTACCGCATCTGGGCAGTTCATAAGTTCATTCAGCGTCAGAAAGAACATTCCTTTGGCATCTGGATCTTTTACTTTAGCGATCGTGCTGACCGCTGCAGCTTTTCCACCCATTCCGTACTGCGAAAATCCCTCCGAACGCTCACTTGTGTAAACCATATTCTCTACTGTTGCCAGCTTGTGGTCATTCTGTTTGCGCAGGGCGCTGAGCTCCTGCGGGGTCAATGTGGGCAGCGTACCGGATTTTTGGATCACCGTTGCCAGATCTGTCAGTTGCAGTCCGGCCTGCTCTGCCTGCTGCTTCAGGGCGGAAAGGTGCTCTGTGTCCAGTGTGTCCAACAGATACAACGAGCCTGCCTGCATTTGCTCCGGATTTTCCGGCATCACGATCTTTGTGTTCAGCAGACGCGCCGCAACCCGGAGCGAAGTCATAGCCTCTGCATCGGTCTGCGCATCGGCAAGCACCAGTCCGGAAGCACTTTCAAAGGTGCAAAGTGCATCGTACAGCTTATCGAATACTGCCATGCGGGAAAGGCCCTTCAGCTGCTCTGCGGGCAGATACAGACCAACGCTGCACCCTGCCGCTTCCAGCCTTGCAAGCTCCTCGCTGCGCGCAGCGGCTTCTTCCGCTGTGGCAAAATAGGTCGCAGTTATATTCTGCTGCGTCAGAATTTCCAGTGCAGCATCCATGCCGTCCGCAGACGGCAGTGTTCTGATTGCCACACCTGCCTGCTTTTGATTTGTCAGACAGCTGCGGTAAATCGGAGCCATCTCGGCATCCGCTATCTCCGCTTCGCTCCGCAGCACATCCAGCCCCTTTACGCGGCTAAAACGGCTTACATATTCCGTTTTCATATCCTGCGCTTTCAGTGCCTGCACCAGCCAGTTCACCTGTGTCAGAATATCTGCTTTTTCGTCTTCCGGCTGCTTGGTGTCGTCCAGCTCCGGCTGCTTGTCGATAGCAGGCTTTTCAGCGGTGACAGCGTCTTCGTTCTGTATTTCTTCCGCTACGCCTCGCAGGTTGACCACCACAACGGCATCGCCCTGCAATCCGGCCACAAAGCTCTCCGCATCGGCGGCAGCTTCAAAGCTGCTCTCGCTCAGCACATGGCTGTCTGCCGCCTGCACCACCGCTTCATAGCCACTGACAGAAGCCGCCCGCAGCACATCGCCGGTCAATGCGGTACTGCTGCAATACAGCAGCGGAACGCTCTCGTTCGCCGCTGTGGCAATAGCCTCGCGGGATTTAAGCATGGTGCTCACCATTTCCTGCGTGGTCCTGGTATGCAGGTTGCTTTCGCCCGCCGCGCCATTGCTCAGCAGGTCGTTTCCCTCTGCCAGCATATCCGTAAGAAAGTCCTCATTATCCAGTGCCTCGGCAGCTGAAAGGGCAAAGCTAGCCTTCAGTCCATTCTGCTTTATCAGCTCCAGAACAGCATGGTTCGTGTCCGCCTCCTCCGTCAGACCCACGAACACAAGACCCACGCGGGTGGTTTCACCCGGAGCGCCCTGAATGATATCAGCCGGGGCACTCTCGCTCAGACCCTTCAGCGCCAGCTCCACCGCATTACTTCCCGTCTCGATGGTGCCGTCCACATTCGCTACGGCATCCGAAAGATAGGTGCGATTGTGGTAGTACAGCAGCCAGACCACTGCAGCCGCAATGCACAGACCCAGCAGAACGCCCAGCAGCGCCAGGCTGCGGACCCGTCTGCGTTTCGTCACATTCTCCACCATGTAATTTCAAGCTCCTTCAACTGCGACACCGGCCATTCGCCTTTTACATCCAGCAGCACACGCTTTGCCCCGCCATCCGGGCGGAACAGTGCCATCAGTCCGGGCAATCCCATTTCACGGAACTGCCGGTGCGCCACCGCGTGCAGAATGCAGTCGGCGTTTTCCACCTGCTCCAAATCGGTCAGCGCAACGCCATATTCCTTCTGTACCAGCGCCTTGTCTGCACAGGGATCCACTACAACAGGGCAGATGCCGTACTCTTCCAAAGTATGTACAATGTCGGCCACCCGGGTATTACGGACATCCGGGCAGTTTTCCTTAAAGGTGAACCCAAGGATCACCACACGGGCCTGCGCCGGTGCAAGCCCGGCCTGCACCATCTTTTTTACCGCCATCTCTGCCACGAAGCGCCCCATGGAATCGTTCATTCTGCGGCCGGCTGCCACGATCTGACTTTCATAGCCCACCTGATGCGCCTTGTAAATAAAGTAATAGGGATCCACCCCGATGCAGTGGCCGCCCACCAGCCCCGGGCGAAAACCCAGTGCATTCCACTTGGTGTTCATGCCGTCCACAACTTCGTTGGTATCGATTCCAATTTTTTCAAAGACCTCCGCCGCCTCGTTCATGAATGCTATATTGATATCCCGCTGACTGTTTTCTATCAGCTTGATCGCTTCAGCAGTTTTGATGGAGGAGACCGGGAAGGTACCGGCGTCAATGATCCTGTCGTAGACGCTCTTTACCTTTTTCAGTGTTTCCACGTCCATGCCCGAAACGATTTTTCGGATGGTGCGCAGCGTATGGACTTTGTCGCCCGGATTGATGCGTTCCGGCGAATATCCGATCTTGAAGTCTGTGCCGCCCTTCAATCCACTTTCTTGCTCCAGGATCGGCAGACAGAGCTCCTCTGTCACGCCGGGGTAGACCGTGCTCTCATAGACCACCGTTGCGCCCAGCTTCAGGTTACGCCCCACCGTACGGCTGGCCGAAATGACCGGGGTCAGATCCGGGGTATTGTCCGGGTGGATCGGCGTCGGAACTGCCACAATGACGAAATCCGCCTGCCGGAGCTCCGCTTCCTTTGCTGTAAAATGAACAGAGCTGGCCGCAACAGCTGCATCACCAACTTCTGTTGTCACGTCCTCGCCCTTGCAGTAACGTGCAATTTTCTGTGCATCAACATCATATCCGATCACATCCATGATCTCCGAAAAGGCAACTGCCAGCGGCAAGCCCACATAGCCCAAACCGACCACAGCCAGCTTGCCTTCAAAAGCTTCTGTTTGATGACTCATTTTACAGTTCCTCCGTTTCGAATCACTTGGTACCTTTTGATAGAGCCGATTATTATCTCATGTTCTCCTAAATTTTTTAAACGCTGTATTTTTTTCATTATATCGCTTTTTTGCAGATGCCGCAAGACATTTTTAAGCATCACATTACTTCCATACAGGGAATGCACTCGTCGTTCCTCTGGTCAAAGCCATGGGCAAGCGGATCAGCGCACTGGCCGAGGACAAGCAGCGCAGTTGATGGGCGTTTCTCTTGGGTTTCCAAAGGGGTGCGGGTCGCCAGTGGCGACCTCAAAATGCAGCGCATTTTGAAGCACCTGACCGAGCCGACAGGCGAGAGGCAGCACCCCTTTGGCACACGACTTTGCCTGCAAAGTCTAGTGTGTTACACCTTGGTTCCGGCTGATGCGGAAAAGGGGCTGCGAGAGGTTCCGGCAAGCACCTGTTCTGTGGCAGAAGGATGCGCGGATGGTCATGGCAGTTGACGATCTCCGCCCACCCAGCGCAGGCTTGCAGAGGAACCAATGGTGTACGTTCTCCCGTCCTGCCGCAGCAGCGTTTTTCCCCTATAAGGCACAGGGAAAACGATCAACGTCTGTGCTTACCACGCATCCCTGCTTTTGTGCGGTGCTTCAACATGGAGGATTTGTTGAACACCCGCAGCAGGGTCATCTGTTCTTCTTTTGTCAGCTTGGAATAGTCGATGCCGATCTGTCCCATCAGGACATTCATCTTCTTTTCCAACGGGGAACCTTCAAACTTCTGCGCATTTTCAAGCTGCTTTTTTGCTTGCTCGATCGCTGCACCGTCCGATGTGGTCTTATCGGTCCCATGTGCCGCTTTGATCTGCTTTAAGATCGCCGCCAGCTCATCGTAGAGGATCCGCCCGAAATATTCGTCCTCGTTGATCTGCGCCGCCTTCAGTGTCCGCATGGTCAGGTCCTCTGTATCGGCATGGTATCGCTTTTCCAGCTCCTGCCGGGTGGCTTCTACCATGGCATTCATGTCCCGGATGCGGTCACTGACCAGCCCGTCCACACAGATCTCAAGGTCGGTCATCCACCGGGCAAAATCGGGATGTTCCAGAAGCTCACACAGCAGCCGATGATTGAATTTTCCATTCCTTAATACGTCCACTGCGCCATCGCTCAGATGCAAGTCCGAAAGGACTG
>OCPT01001573.1_pt1 | contig 12549 bp, 6 predicted proteins | sample 1538741 | NCBI WGS metagenome assembly OCPT01 (sample SAMN04571723, study PRJEB22368) | human gut metagenome | biome: human gut; material: stool | host: Homo sapiens | place: Luxembourg | collected 2012-12-06 | reverse complement strand
GTTTTCTTCTTGGGTGGCTGTGTATTAGAACATGAGCTTATCATAAATACACTTATTATTATTAAAAATAATCTTAACATATATAAGCTGTGGATTAGGTTTAATGTATCGCAAATATAGCGAAATAATGTATAGGGTGTATTCGGAATAGCCGTTTTTAACATTGGTTAAGCTACTGAAGTTTCGATCCTTTTCTTAAGCTTTTCTCACCGTTCGCGTTCGCCACCCGATCAGATTCCGTTCGCCGCCCGATCAGATTCCGTCCGCCGCCCGATTGGATTCCGTTCGGGTGACGATGACTTTTCGTGAGGGTTTTGCTGCGAGAATTGAACAGCTAAAGATGCAAGTCGTAGTTCGATGTGCAGCCAAACAATGCGTAAAGCTGACCGACGGCACGAATTATTGCTATATATAATAGGTGGTATGAAGTTTTTTCGTTAATTTTGCGAATGATTAATCAGCACACCCCAAACATAACTTTATATTTCCGGAATGAAAGAATTTGTAATATCTGAAGTAAAGGCTGAGACAGCCATTCTTGTCGGTCTGATAACGAAGGATCAGGACGAGGCAAAGACAAAGGAATATCTCGACGAGCTGGAGTTTCTCGCCGACACGGCGGGCGCCGTAACCGTGAAGCGCTTCACGCAGCGCGTGGGCGGACCAAGCGCGGTGACGTACGTCGGCTCGGGCAAGCTCGAGGAGATACGCGAATACATAGAGGCCGAGGAGGACGCAGAGCGCCCGGTGGGCATGGTGATCTTCGACGACGAGCTGTCGGCGAAGCAGATGCGCAACATCGAGAAAGTGCTGCAGGTGAAGATACTCGACCGCACGTCGCTCATCCTCGACATCTTCGCCATGCGCGCGCAGACGGCTGCGGCAAAGACGCAGGTGGAGCTGGCGCAGTATCGCTACATGCTGCCGCGTCTGCAGCGCTTATGGACGCACCTTGAGCGTCAGGGCGGCGGTTCGGGCTCCGGTGGCGGCAAAGGCTCCGTGGGTCTGCGCGGACCGGGTGAGACGCAGCTCGAGATGGACCGCCGTATCATCCTCAACCGCATCACGCTGCTCAAGCAGCGCCTCGTGGAGATTGACAAGCAGATGAGCACTCAGCGCAAGAACCGCGGACGCACCATACGTGTGGCGCTCGTGGGATATACCAACGTGGGCAAGTCGACCATCATGAACATGCTGGCAAAGAGCGAGGTGTTCGCCGAGAACAAGCTGTTCGCTACGCTCGACACCACGGTGCGCAAGGTGGTGATAGACAACCTGCCGTTCCTGCTTGCCGACACCGTCGGCTTCATACGCAAGTTGCCCACCGACCTGGTCGACTCGTTCAAGTCGACGCTCGACGAGACGCGCGAAGCCGACCTGCTGCTGCACGTGGTAGACATCTCTCACCCCGACTTCGAGGAGCAGATACGCGTCGTGGAGAACACGCTGAAGGAGCTGGGATGCGCCGACAAGCCGTCGATGATTGTGTTCAACAAGATTGACAACTACACGTGGACGGAGAAGGAGGAGGACGACCTCACGCCGATGACGAAGGAGAACATCACACTCGACGAGCTGAAGCGCACATGGATGGCGCGTCTGGGCGAGAACTGCATGTTCATCTCGGCGAAGGAGAAGCTGAACATCGACGAGTTCCGCGAGACGATATACCGAAAGGTGCGCGAGCTGCACGTGCAGAAGTATCCGTACAACGACTTCCTGTATATGGATGTTGAATAAGATGGTGAGATGGTGAGATGGTGAGGTGGTGAGATATGATGGTGTTGTGGTGAGATGGTGTTGTGGTGACATATGCATATCTCAACATCTCAACACAACAACACCACAACATCATATCTCAACACCTCAACACCTCAACATCTCAACATCATATCTCAACACCTCAACATAACAACATCTCAACACCAAAAGCACATGATTTATCGCAAGTTAACCGAAGACGGAATCTCGACTCTACAGGCCAACAGCTGCTGGGCGGAAGACTGGCAGCGCATAGAGGTGAGCGAAGATTTCGAGCCACGCTTCTTCCACCGCGTGATGTTCTACGGCGACATTCGCCTCGGGGCGTTCACAGACAATGTGGAGGTGAGCCGCGGCTTCATGAAACATTCTGGCGTGAACAACGCCACCCTGCGCAACGTAACCATAGGCAACAACTGTCTCATCGAGAACATCTCGGGCTACATCAACAACTACACCATCGGCGACGACTGCATCATATCTAACGTATGCACGATGGAGACTACCGACGGAGCCACCTACGGCGAGGGCAATCTCATATCGGTGCTCAACGAGGTGGGCGAAGGCAACCTCATTCTGTTCCACGGACTGACCAGTCAGGTGGCGGCGCTCATGGTGAAGCACTTCCACAACCGACCGCTGAAGGACACCATACGCCGCTTGATACGTGAGGAGATAGAGCGCACGGCGCCCGACATGGCTGCCATAGGCAACCGCGTGAAGATAGTGAACACGAAGGAGATAACGAACACCGTGATATACGACGACTGCGAGATAGCGGGCGCCGCACGTCTCAGCGACTGCACCCTCATGAGCAACAGCAACGCGTCGGTGTATATCGGCACGGGCGTCATCTGCGAGAACTCTATCATCGGCGACGGATCGTCGATAATAAATAGCGTGAAGATGCAGGACTGCTTCGTGGGCGAGGCGTGCAAGCTGAGCAACGGATTCACCGCAGCGGGCAGCGTGTTCTTCGCCAACTCGTACATGGCGAACGGAGAGGCATGCGCAGCGTTCTGCGGTCCGTTCACGGCGTCGCACCACAAGAGCTCGCTGCTCATCGGCGGACAGTTCTCGTTCTACAACGCCGGTTCGGCTACCAACTTCTCAAACCATGCCTACAAGATGGGACCGATGCACTACGGAACGCTCGAACGCGGATCGAAGACTGCCAGCGGAGCCTACATTCTGATGCCGGCGCATATCGGAGCATTCTCGGTGTGCTTCGGCAAACTGATGTATCATCCCGACACACGCTCGCTGCCGTTCTCATATCTCATAGCCTACAACGACACGATGTATCTCGTGCCGGGTCGCAATCTGACCACCGTCGGTCTGTACCGCGACATCAGAAAATGGCCGAAACGCGACATGCGCCCCGCCGGAACACGCAAGAGTATTGTGAACTTCGACTGGCTCTCGCCGTTCACCGTGGGCGAGATACTGCGCGGAAAGAAGATTCTGGAGGACCTGCGCGACGCTTCGGGCGAAGACGTCTCTACGTACAACTATCACGAGTACGTCATAAAGAATTCGTCGCTGCGCAAGGGCATCAAATACTACGACATAGCGCTACGCATATACATGGGAGCGGTGCTCAAACGCCATGCACCGGTGGAGCCGACGACCACCGTGGGCACCGGACCGTGGACCGACTTATCGGGTCTGCTGCTGCCTGTGTCTGAGGAGCAGCGCCTCGTAGACGACATCCTCTCGGGCGAGATAGACACTACCGAGGGCATAGCCGAACGCTTCGAAGAGATAAACGCCAACTACTCTGAATACCGATGGGCGTGGTCGTACCAGATGATAATGGACTACTACGGCTTCACGGAACTGAACGAGGAGAACGTGGAGCGAGTGAAACGCGACTATGTCACGGCGCGCCGCGCGTGGATAGCCGAGATAAAGAAGGACGCCGCAAAGGAGTATCGTCTGGGCGACGTGGAGGAAGAGGTGTTCAACAACTTCAACGAACAGCTCGACAAGGAGGTCGACTTCGAGAACCAGAAACTATATATGTAACCCTATTTCAACAAAACTATACAAATGAAATTCAAGTCTTTTCTTATTGCCGCTCTCCTCTCGGTAGGATTCGGCAGTCAGGCTTCGGCCTACGAGTATGAGACCGTGAAGGGCGACCCGATGCAGACACGCATCTACACGCTGCCCAACGGACTGAAGGTTTATCTTTCTGTGAACAAGGAGCAGCCGCGCATACAGACTTACGTGGCGGTGCGCACCGGTTCGCGCAACGACCCTGCCGAGACAACGGGTCTGGCTCACTATCTGGAGCACCTGATGTTCAAGGGAACACGACTCTTCGGCACCACGGACGCTGTGAAGGAACAGCCTTATCTCGACGACATCGAGCGCCGATACGAGCACTACCGCACCGTGACCGACCCCGAAAAGCGCCGACAGCTCTATCACGAGATAGATTCGGTGTCGCAGATTGCTGCGCAGTATTTCATACCGAACGAGTACGACAAGCTGATGGCTGCCATCGGAGCCAACGGAACTAACGCATATACAAGCAACGACGTGACTTGCTACGTGGAGAACATTCCGTCGAACGAGGTGGACAACTGGGCACGCATCCAGGCAGACCGCTTCCAGAACATGGTTATACGCGGATTCCACACAGAGCTTGAGGCTGTGTACGAGGAGTACAACATGCACCTCTCAAGCGACTTCGACAAGGAGTGGGCGGCGCTCGGCAAGAAACTCTTCCCTACTCACCCCTACGGCACACAGACCACTATCGGTACGCAGGAGCATCTGAAGAACCCGTCAATCACGAACATAAAGAACTACTTCAAGCACTACTATGTGCCGAACAACGTGGCTATCTGCATGGCGGGCGACTTCGACCCGGAGGCTGTGATGGCTACCATCGACAAGTACTTCGGTTCGTGGAAGAAGAGCGAACACGTGAAATACCCGCACTTCGCACCGGTGAAGGACCTCACGACGCCGGTTGACACTACCGTAATCGGACAGGAGGCTGAGAACGTGTTCCTCGGCTGGAAGATGGACGGCTCGGCTTCGCTGCAGGCTGACACGCTCGACGTGATAGACCACATGCTCGCCAACGGCAACGCCGGACTCATCGACATCAACGTAAACCAGAAGATGCTCTGCCAGGGTGTGCAGTCTGGTAAGATTGACATGCGCGACTACTCGCAGTTCATCATGATCGGTCAGCCCAACGAGGGACAGTCGCTCGACGAGGTGAAGGCTATCATGCTCGGCGAGATAGAGAAGCTGAAGCGTGGCGAGTTCAGCGACAAGCTGCTGCCGTCGGTGAAGAACAACATGAAGCTCGAATTCCTGCGCTCGCTCGACAGCAACGAGAGTCGAGCTACGTCGTTCGTCAACACCTTCATCTACGGACGCCCGTGGAAGACGCAGGTGGAGCGCTTCGACCGCATCGCTGGCATCACAAAGGAGCAGATTATGGACTTCGCCAAGCGCCACTTCACCGACGGCTACGCCATCGTCTACAAGCGTCAGGGCGAAGACCCCACACAGAAGAAGATAGAGAAGCCGGCTATCACGCCGATACCTTCTAACCGCGACTTGCAGAGCGCACTGGTGAAGGAGATTAAGGAGTCGAAGGTGAAGCCTATAGAGCCGGTATTCCTCGACTACGAAAAGGACTTCGCTCGCACTACTACAAAGAAGAAACAGCCGGTTTACTACATACAGAACAAGCAGAACGACCTCTTCGAGCTTCACTTCGTGTACGATTTCGGTTCGGAGGCCAACAAGTGGCTGTCTTACGCTACCGACTATCTCGACTTGCTCGGCACCGGAACGATGTCGGCTGCTGAGGTTAAGGAGCGCTTCTACGAGCTGGGCTGCGAATACAGCTTCAACCCTACATGGTCTACGATGACGGTATCGCTCAGCGGTCTCGGCGAGAACATGACCGAGGCTATGAAGCTCATGGAGCAGATGCTCAACAACGCAAAGGTAGACCGCGAGGCTTACAACAAATATGTAGACAACCTGCTGAAAGGCAGATGCGATGCTAAGCTCAACCAGAAGGCCAACTTCGGTGCACTGCGCAACTACGCTTTCTACGGCAAGTACAACCCTACACGCAACACGCCCGACAGCACAGAACTCGTAACGACCAATCCGCAGGACGTTGTCAACATGATTGCTGCGCTGAAGAACTATAAGCACGACGTGGTTTACTATGGTCCGCTCGCTATGAAGCAGCTGGTTGCTACCGTCGACAAGAACCATATCACAGCGAAGACTCTGCAGGATGCGCCTAAGAACAAGCCGTACAAGATGGTGGAGACTCCGAAGAACGAGATTCTCCTCGCACCGTACGACGCTAAGAACATCTACATGATGCAGCTGCACAACGAGAACCAGAAGTGGACTCCGGAGGACGAGGCTAAGATTTCGTTGTTCAACGAGTATTTCGGTGGCGGCATGAACGGCATCGTGTTCCAGGAACTGCGCGAGAGCCGCGGACTTGCTTACAGTGCATTCGCCGACTACAGCACAACGAAGCGCAAGGAGCAACAGACCAACCATGCTTATACATATATCATCTCGCAGAACGACAAGATGATGGACTGCATCCGCGTGTTCAACAACATTCTCGACACAATGCCGCAGTCGCAGCCGGCGTTCGAACTGGCTCAGCAGGCTGCCATGAAGCGCATCGCTTCGCAGCGCATCACTAAGGCTAACATCATCTTCTCTTATCTTGGCAACAAGCGCATCGGCATCAACTACGATATCCGCCGCGGCGTATACGAGGCTTTGCCGAAGCTCACACTCGAGGACATCGTAAAGTTCGAGCACGACAACATGGCTAACAAGCCGTGGCTCTACCTCATCCTCGGCGACGAGAAGAACCTCGACATGAAGTCGCTCGAAAAGATAGCACCTATCAAGCGCGTGTCGACAGAAGAGATATTCGGATATTAATGATGGTGAGGTGGTGTTGTGGTGAGATGGTGAGATGGTGACAAATGCATATCTCACCATCTCAACACCTCACCACCACAACACCCCATATTTCCCCATTTTCTTTTGCAATATTCGCAAAAGAAATGTACCTTTGCAAAAGAACTAATTTAATTTAAACCAAATAACATTATGGCATCAACACCAGATTTCAAGTATGCTCCTATGTTCCAGATGGGCAAGGACACTACTGAATATCGCCTGCTCACCACAGAAGGTGTAAGCACAGGCGAGTTCGAGGGTAAGACAATCCTTAAGGTTTCGAAGGAAGCGCTCACACTGCTCTCTCAGCAGGCGTTCCACGACGTAGAGTTCATGCTGCGTCGCGAGCACAACCTGCAGGTGGCTCAGATTCTCTCTGACCCTGAGGCATCGGAGAACGACAAGTACGTAGCTCTGCAGTTCCTCCGCAACGCCGAGACTGCTGCCAAGGGCATCCTGCCTTTCTGCCAGGACACCGGCACCGCTATCATCCACGGCGAAAAGGGACAGCGCGTATGGACCGACTTCGAGGACGAAGAAGCTCTCTCACGCGGTGTTTACAACACATTCACTCAGGACAACCTGCGCTACTCGCAGAACGCTCCGCTGAACATGTACGACGAGGTGAACACACGCTGCAACCTCCCCGCACAGATCGACATCGAGGCTGTAGAGGGCGACGAGTATCGCTTCGTAATGGTGGCTAAGGGTGGCGGCTCTGCCAACAAGACATACTTCTACCCGATGACAAAGGCTACTATACAGAACGAGGGCACACTGCTGCCGTTCCTCGTAGAGAAGATGAAGAGCCTCGGTACAGCGGCTTGTCCTCCGTACCACATCGCATTCGTTATCGGCGGTACATCGGCTGAGAAGAACCTCCTCACTGTGAAGCTCGCTTCTATCAAGTACTACGACTCGCTGCCTACAACAGGCGACGAGACCGGACGCGCTTTCCGCGACATCGACCTCGAAGAGAAACTCCTCAAGGAGGCTCACAAGATCGGTCTCGGCGCACAGTTCGGCGGCAAGTATCTTGCTCACGACATCCGCGTAATCCGTCTGCCACGCCACGGCGCAAGCTGCCCTATCGGTATGGGCGTTAGCTGCTCGGCTGACCGCAACATCAAGGCTAAGATCACTAAGGACGGTGTGTTCCTCGAGAAGATGGACGCTAATCCTTCTGAGCTTATTCCGGAGGAACTCCGTCGTCCGGGTGAGGGCACAACCGGCATCGAGATCGACCTCGACAAGGGTATCGACGCTGTACGTGCAGAGCTTTCTAAGTATCCGGTTAGCACACGCGTTAACCTCAAGGGCACTATCATCGTGGCTCGCGACATCGCTCACGCTAAGCTCAAGGCTCGTCTCGACGCAGGCGAGGAGATGCCGGCTTACTTCAAGAATCATCCTATCCTCTACGCTGGTCCGGCTAAGACTCCGGAGGGTTATCCTTGCGGCTCTATGGGCCCGACAACAGCCAACCGTATGGACCCGTACGTAGATGAGTTCCAGGATCACGGCGCTTCGCTCGTGATGATTGCTAAGGGCAACCGCTCACAGATTGTGACAGACGCTTGCAAGAAGCACGGCGGCTTCTATCTCGGCACAATCGGCGGCGTTGCAGCTGTTCTCTCGCAGAGCTCTATCAAGAGCATCGAGTGCGTAGAGTATCCGGAGCTTGGCATGGAGGCTATCTGGAAGATCACCGTTGAGGACTTCCCTGCTTTCATCCTCGTTGACGACAAGGGTAACGACTTCTTCCAGCAGCTGAAGCCGTGGTGCCCTAACTGCAAGTAATGAAAATACGCAGAACCGACTAATAAGAATGTACAGCACCGACTAAAAAGAATGTACATACACAACAATGGTTCTGAATCATAAATACAAAAAAATCTCCCATAACCGCTGCAGGTTATGGGAGATTTTTTTGTATTGTGTCGGTTGAGAGCTGCTTTCGATTCGTTTGCAGAAACAACCTATATATGTTCTTCGATGTTTTTATTTAGAACGTAACGTTGAAACCGAGGTTCACACTTGCGTTCGAGCTGAGCGGAATGAACTCCTTGCTCATCTTGCCAAGGATATGATCCATGCCGATGAACACGTTGAAGCCCTTCGGATGCACGTTGAGAACCCATCCGCAGCTTGCTGTGTAGCTGTTCAAAGCGAAGTTTATGCCGCCGTCAATCCACTTCAGCGGAGATACATTGGCGCTCAGACGACCCTCCGTCCATGTGTACTTGCCATTGAAACGTGTAGAGCTGAGCAAACCGAACTTGAGCTTGCGATAGAGCGGGAAGGTGTATTCGGCGCCAACGTTGAGCGTAGCGCCGATGCCGGTTGTGCGGCCCCCCCTGGTCGCCTTCGTCAGTAAGGTTGGCGAAGTCTGCAAGCTGGTCGCCGTACTTGTCGCCCTGACTCTCGAACGAGTTGTCCTTAAGATTGCCGTTAGCGTCGTGCTTGTCGTATGAGATGTCGTGGAAACCATTGAACTCGAAGGTCTCCTGCTTGTTCACAGCCGTCACGTTGTTCGACCAGCTGATGAATCCGAGGTCTACGAGTGAGGCGCTCACCTGCCAGTCGTCGTTTATCTTGTATACCGCACCAAGGTCGAACGCCATACCGAAACCGCCGAGACCCGGTCCGTCGATGTCGATATCATTGACATACTTGTATGTGCCCTTGCCGTCCTGCTTGTATTCCTTCTCCTCCTGCTTGAACGCGAATCCCTTCATAGAGATGTTAGCCTTTGCGCTACCCTGCATTGTCCACTTGTCCTCGCCTGCAAGGTCGGCACGCAGATTGCTTATCTGCACGTCGCCACGGGCTGCACCGAAGAGCAGCTTCATCTTGGCACCGACACGCAACTTGTCGTTTATCTTGCGCGAATGGCCGAACGCCAACTGTACGAACGACTGTGCATGCACGTTGATGTCGTCCATGACGTAGGTCTTGTTTCCGGTGTTCTTGGCGAACTCGAACAGAGAGTATGGCAGAGCCATGCCTACGTTAGTGCGGGCGTCGAGCGATATGGTGTTGTAGCCGCCGAACTTCTTGAAACCTGCCGAGAGGATGGTGATGTCTACATCGGCATTGATGCGATTAGTGCCCGAAGCGAAGCCAGCCAAAGCGTCCTTCGTAGAGATGTACGGGTTCATGAACGTTGTCTTCTTCTTGTCGCTGTCGATGCCGTAACGCGGATTGTCGAACAGCACGTCGCCAATGCCGAAGTTGCCCTGAGTGCGCACATTCAGATTGCCCAACGCCGGTATCGACACGTAGTTCTGCTCATTGTCGAAAGCAGGGTTCATAGTGTGGCGGAACTTATAGTCCTCGATGAAGTATGCCGAGTTGAGTCCCTGCGCCATCGCGTTGCAGCCCATAGCTGCAAGCGAAGCGGCGAGTATATATTTACCTATTCTTTTCATGTTAGTTGAAGTCTAATCATTATTAGTTTAAGTCTGCGATTATCTTGCCCACGAGTTTCACCTTTATGTTGCGTGCCGTGAGCGTGTGCTTGTAGGCGTTGATGGTCTTGCCGACGATGGCTTCCGATCCCTTGCCCGAAGCAGCTGCAATGCGGAACACCAAGCCGTCTACGGTCTTCAGCGCGCCCTTCTCGCCCTCGCTCAACTGTATTCTAACCGGCGTTGTCACTGCTGTCTCGCCGTCTGCCGACGCCTTCACATTGTTAGATACGTCTACCTTGATGCGGTTCTGCGCTATCTCCTTGCCGTCCACGTCAATGGCGTATGCGCTCACCTCGAGATATGCCGGCACCTTGTTGTCGATGTCTGTTGTCAACTCTATGTATGCACCGTCTGCGAAGCTGAACTGGTCGATATCTGAGTTCCATCCGTCTATGCTGTCGGTATATACAATCTGTGCGCCCTCGTCGAAAGCGAGCGGAGCCGACATCGAGTAATCTGCATAAATGGTGTATTCCTTGCCGAGCACGAGTGTTCCCTCACGTGTTGCGTCGGCATGTGCCTCTGCTACGTAACGTATGCGCTTCGGTATGCGCTTCACTATATCAGAGAGGTTCGGCACCTCAATCACCTCGTCGTACTTCGACTTGTCTACGCCTTCCTGACGCTTGCAGATGCAGATATGTGTCTTGGTGTTCGGCTTTGTAGTCATCTTCGGAATCACCACCTTAGCGATATTATTGCCGTGCTCGTCTTCTGCTGTCAGCGTACTGTATACTACGCCTGCCACGTCAATATCGCTCGTAACAACCAGATCAATAATCGGATTGTAGAGGTCGATGGTCACATCCTTATCCGTAAGGAAATCGGGCACATCGTTGATGTCAACGCTGCCGAGGTCCTCAAGCTTAATCTCTGGGTCGAACTTACCGGTAGCTTCCGTTATGACGATTGTTCCCAAAGACATCGAAGCCGACAAGTAGAGGTTATCTGTCGAGTTGTTGCCCAGGTTCACTTCATCAAATGTAACGCCCATCAGCACCTCGCCGTTAAGATCGATAAAACCATCAGCGTCATTCTTGCCCGGTGTGAAAGTAAGATGGTTCTCTTTTGTAGCCTTAGTCTTAAGGTCGAGTCGGTTGACAGTCGCATTAAGAGCGATATTCGCCGAACTTGAAACATTGCGGAAGGTCACAATGCCCTTCTCTGCATCATACTCCGGCTGCATAGGTGAGCACTTAGCCACATTGAGCTTCATATACGAAGGCAGCTGGATGGTCATGGTCTTGAATGTCGGCACAACCTTCTTCAACTCGTTGGTCACGTTCACGCGGATAGTGACGTCAGCCGAACACTTGGCTGATGTCAACTCGCGAATCTCATACGGAGCCGTACCCGTATAATGAAACTCGATAGCTTTGCCTTCAACGCTTGCGGGGGTGTGGAGTTTCTCACGGCGTGCCGACTTGCGCTTTGCCTGCGTAAGAGAGCTGACCGGTATCTCCACCTTGAAGTTGTTGTTAATACGAGCCTCCGTCACTTCTACCTTATCAATATTAGGGTGTGCAGGTGTCATATCCCCACCGTCCTTGGTGAAGATATAGTCACCATTGTCGGCGATTGATATAAAGTCACTGTTGTTCAAATCGAGCACATCGTCGAGAAGCATGTCTTCTGTACTGCAGGCAGGAAGCTGCAAACCATCGCCTCCCAGTCCAATCGTAGAATCAATGCTCGACAAATCGAAGTCGCTGTCCGTACAGCCCGAACCTACAGCCATAAAGCCGAGTGCAAGCATACAAGCAACAATTTTTGAGTTGTTGATACGTTTACTCATAAATTAGTTTTAGTTTAAAATGAAATTAAGAAATGTGTCTATTAAGCTACTTTAGTTCTAAAAAAAATCGCTACTTATTGATGCTATCAGCGAGCTATCAAGCATAATTCAATAATAAGTCGATATTTCTTCATTTGGTCGTTGCAAAATTAATGCATTTTATTTGAAATTCCAAAATATTATATAAAATATTAACTACAAAGACAATAAACCACAGCTAAATACTATAAGAATGCTTATTAGCACAGAAAAATAAAGTAGATGAAAACATCTGCCATATCTTCCAGCAGCGGCGCAGTCAATTGGCTTTGAAGTGATTAAAGGCTGGAAGATGCAGTTAGTATCTACCAGGATTTGAAAGTATCTACCAGGATCAGGGGGTGCAGTTGTCTCAACTGCACCAACAAAACTATTGGTACTACTGCTTGGTTGGTGCACTTGAGACAAGTGCACCCCCTGAAGGATGCCATGTCACCTACGGACACAAAAAAAGGTCTCCAAAGTCGTTTGACTCTGAAGACCTCAAGTAAAGAAGGCAGC
>OCPT01001564.1_pt1 | contig 12602 bp, 8 predicted proteins | sample 1538741 | NCBI WGS metagenome assembly OCPT01 (sample SAMN04571723, study PRJEB22368) | human gut metagenome | biome: human gut; material: stool | host: Homo sapiens | place: Luxembourg | collected 2012-12-06 | reverse complement strand
AACGGTAAGAAAGTATTCAGCGACTGGTCTAATGCATATCCATTCGTTGTATCCGCAATCACACCGGACGCTCCAGTTATCACAAACGTTAAAGTAAGCGGATCTACTATCAAAGTAACATACAAAGCAGCTGCAAACGCAACTGGTTACGATGTAGTACTTGGAACAGATTCCAAGAAAGAAAACGGTGAGACACGTCCATACCACTATGGCGATCACAAAGTACTGAACCTCAAAGAAGGTACAGTGACAGCAACATTCAAGAACGTACCAAAGGGAACATGGGTAGTTGGAATGCATGCATTCAACAGAACATCCGAAGACGGAAAGAAAGTCTTCAGCCCATGGTCAAACCTGAAAAAGGCTACTGTTAAATAATCCATTTGGGTAATTAATACAGATTCCTAAAACAAAGAACCTCCAATTAATATAATTGGAGGTTCTTTGTTAAAAGATAGAGGAGGATTAAAAAATGTGCCAAAATAGTGATTGCAAAAAATTAAATGATATCTTATTTACAATTTATGAACAATTGTGTACAAGTTCCACTATAGATATGCATGAAAAGCTTTTTAAATCAGGTTTTTTAAAAAACTTTATAGAGGATATGGATTTTATTGATGATTTAAACCTCCAAGAGCATCCTAGATATATACTACTTATTTTAAGAAATACTTTAGAGAGTACTATTGTTTTTAAGGCACTTAACAAAAAGCATTCTACAGTTCCAGAAATTTATGCAGACTATCTGGGCAAATATGTTGACTTGGGTTGTTATGAATCGATTAATACAACAGATGATAATCCTCAACAGGTCTTAAAAAATCTTGGCGGAAACCGAATGACGCTTTATAGAAATAATTTTCGAGAATTATCTCAGATTTTGGAAATTCCTGAAGATGAGACCTCTTTATATAATTTATATAAAGTTTTATCTGATTATTGTCATAACAGTTATTTTGAAGATATTATGGAATCTATTGCAGTTACTCAACCGGATTATGACGTCCCCAAAAGTAAGGACGAATGTAAAGAAATAATTAATACAATTAAGCTTACACTGCTTACAAGTGTAATTGAAGAATTTCCTGATGACAGCCCGAAAGGTATGGCTGTGCGTCCTGCAAAGGATATATAGACCGGTGGGTGGAAGTGTTGTGATAAACTATAATTATAACGTACCAATCTAATAAGATCTAATCTTAGTTAGAAGGAAAAGAGGTATGTTACAATTTCCGATAGTCCCTTATATTTTTTTATTTCGTATTCTTTTGAATATTTCATACTGACGTTCCAATTCCATTTTTTCATCGGTAAACAGGCCTTTTGCTTCCAATATTCGCTCAATAGCCTGAGATGGATCCATTGTATGATATGGCAAAAACAGCCCTCTCAGTTCCTTTGGCTTTACAATCTTATAGACTTGCATGGAAGTTAATTCGTAGGTTATTACAAAATACCTGTAAATATATCCGATCCAATACATTTCGTTACGGGTATATTTCACAGAACCATAATTAGAAAACCCATATTCTTCATTCACCAGCTGTAGGATATCCTCTGCCTGGATATTACTTTCCAGTACTGATCCATCATCAAGCCTTTTAGCTATTCGACTCCTCATAAATCGCCTGATAAAAATCTCTGAACTTGACTCCATTTTATCAATTGACTTTTCAAATGCTGTTGCCTGAAGTTCACATAAAAGCACTCCATCCTTATTCATCCTTTTCATATATTGGTCACCCCTTTATGACAGAATCTCATCAATATATCTTCCCTGCCCTCTATATTGCCTTTTAGCTAATTTAACTTTGTCATCACCCAGTTTTGACTCTTCAAGTCTTATATTTTTATAGTATTCCCTTTCATTATTTGATATATAGCATCGTTCTGTTAATTTTATCTGGGATACAGCCTTTTCAGTCAGAAAAATATACTGCATCCCAAGATTTGTGGCAGCAAGACAATGTTTACACTGTTCATCTGTAAGGTCTCCGGCAATAAATGAATTAATGATTTGAAACATACGGTTATCTGCAATTGGAGCAATTATGTAATCACAGTTCCGTGACTGTTCTATAAGTGCCTTTACTGCCGGATGATCCTTATACTCATCCAATGTTCCCCTATAGTAAGCAATCGTCATCATCCATTCCTGATTTACTTCATATCTCTTGCATTTCAGATCTCTGTCATCAAATCTGATATAATATACGGAAGAATTACCAAACCCTGAAACAAATGATATTGCCTGCTCATAACTTTCTCCTGTATAAAATCCCTGCCCAAAATCATTATTTTTTCTTCCCTTATGAATATCAATCTCTCCGTCAATTTCAGTTTTAGCGCCATGAAAAAGCAATTTTTCATTTGCACCTAAATCATCTCTCCAGAACATTTCCTTTAATTTGTTTATCTTTATGTTTTTATCAAATGCAAACGAATATACTGCTTCCAAAAGCCTTGCCGATGGTTCTGTTTTTTTCAGCTCGGTTCTTGAGATCGTCACCTGCTCTACTCCGATTTTTTCTGCAAGTTCACTTTGAGAAAATCCCAGAATCTCTCGTATAGACTTCAGATCCTCTGAAAAATTATATTCCATATTCATCACCTCAAACTTATTTATAGCATATTACTTAAATAAGTTCAATTAAAAATTTTATTTGCAACTGGTAATCCCTGTGTGTTAGGATAGTTGGAATGCATACATTCAACAGAACATCCATTGATAACAAGAAAGTATTCAGCCCATGGTCCAATCTTGAAACAGCTAAAGTGAAATAATCCATTTGCGTAATTATACTGCCATCCCCTGTATGTATATCTACAGTTGCTGCGAAGATAATTAAATGAATTGTACCACACATTATCAAAATCTATTCAGCGCTTGTCTTAATTTGTCAATAGTTTTTTCTAGTAACTCTTCCTGTTATTTGTTATAATGAACTCATGTTAATCTGTAATGCTCCAGGAGAAAAAAGAAATATGGAAAAATTATTTGTTACAAAACTGGAAATTAAAAAAGTACGCCATTTAAAAGATATCACTATCAATTTATCTGATACTATTTCCCGACACCTGATTTTTACCGGCAAAAACGGAAGTGGTAAAACAAGTGTATTAGATGCCATTGCCGCTTATCTGAAAATGAAATTCCAAGTATCAGATTTAAATTTAGAAAAAACAAAAGAGATGGATCCTTATACTTTGGATTCAGCAAAATGTCTTTCAACATATTTCAATATGCCGGATCCATCTGTTAAACTGTCATTTAATAATGAGACAGAGATAAATTTAAAAGAACTATATGCCGATGGAAGTTTTTTATTAGCTTACTATAAATGTGACAGAAACTTTCAGGCTGAAGTACCTGAACATATAGAAAAAGTTTCTCTAAATGATGCCTATGATCTAAACGATGCTCCCAGAAACTTGTTTGTTAAATATCTTGCAGATCTAAAAGTGACAGAAGCATTGGCAAGAGCAAAATCAAATAACACGAAAGCAGATTCTATAAATAATTGGTTTATCCAGTTTGAAAAGCTTTTGCAACAAATATTTGAGGATACTACGTTGAAATTAGATTTTAATGAAGATACGTTTTCCTTTATGATCTGCCAGAGTGGAAAAGAACCTTATGATTTCAACTGTATGTCCAGTGGATTTTCAGCCATCATGGATATTGTTCTGGATCTCATGATTCGTATGGTCAAGAAAAAAGGACGTATTTTTGAATTTGACCTTCCCGGAATTGTACTTATAGATGAGATCGAAACGCATCTTCATCTTGAACTGCAGAAACAGATCATGCATATCCTAACCTGCCTGTTTCCAAATATTCAGTTTATCGTCTCAACGCATTCTCCGTTTGTGCTTAACAGCCTGGACAATGTGGTAATTTACGATCTTGAGAATCATATCATTGTTGAAAATGGATTGTCAGATGTACCATATGATGGAATTGTAAAAGGTTATTTCCAGGTTGATACCTTATCCGATACATTAAAAAATAAATTTCAGCAATATAAAACCCTTGTTCAGAAGCCGAAGCTTACTGATGATGACTTTGAAAAAATTGCAGAGTTGGAAATGTTTTTGGATGAAATCCCTGATTACCTGGCTCTTGACATCACCACAGAATATCAACAATTAAAAGAAGAACTGGCACAACGGGAGGATATCTGATGGTAAAAATAGAACGTTCTTTTCCCGCTCCTGACTCTTTGGAATCAGAAGCAAAAAAAGTTTCCGGAAGCTATGAACAGCCAGATGTTGTATCCCGGTTGAGAAAAGATTTTCACGATAAGTGCTACATTTGCGAACTGAAAAATCTTCAGGATCCTCAGGTAGAACACCTTTTGCCTCATAAAAACGGAAAATACCCTGAACGAAAATTTGACTGGAATAATTTGTTTTGGTCATGCAGTCACTGCAATGGAATAAAAAATCAGAAAAAGTATGATGACGGAATTATAGACTGTTGTAAAAATGATCCAGAGCTTATGATGACGTTTAAATTAAAAGATGGAAAAACTGAAATTTCAGCCAAAGATGAGCATAATTCCATGGCAGTAAGAACTGCTCTGCTCATTTACGAATCCTTCAATCTTCTCAACACTGGTATGCGGACATATAAAAGTGCAATGCGCTACAATGAACTAACAAAGGAAATGAACCTTCTATATGACAATCTTGAAGCATATAGAAAAAATCCTGATTCCAGATATATACAGCGAAAACTAAAGGCACTGCTCCGTCGGGAATCTGCATTTGCCGCCTTTAAAAGAAACTACATAAGAGATAACTGTAAAGAATTCCCACAATTGCAGTCTTATATAGAATAGCTCCTGTTTTATATGGCAGGAGTTATTTTATTCTTCCCCTTTTATTGAAAATATGCAATTGTTACTGATTTCTCAGCTTGTCATTCGCCAGAAACAGAACCGGGTTCCGATTTATTTGCAATAACTGTCTGTTTTTACTATGATTGTCAACAATTATCCACTTATAAATCATAAAACATGGATATTCCCCAAGTCTGAAATCAGTTCCCCATACGAAATTTTCTCCAAAATCAACCTGTCCACCACCCAAAGGGGAACTATAATCATGACAAAGATTAAAAACACAAAGAAGGGCATGGCAAAAAAGACATTAAGTATGTCACTTGTTGTTGCAATGCTTGCTACTTCTAATGTGCCGGTATGGGCTGCTGAGTTCAGCGATGGTACAGATGCTGCTGTAGCTACTGAAGCTCCGGCTGCTGAAACATTCTCTGATGAAACTGCTGAAGCTCCAGTTGTAGACAATGAAGAGGTTGCACCAGTTGCAGAAGCTGCGACAAACAATAAGTTAAATGCAAATGTTACATTTAGTGGACTGAAAGTAGAAAACAATTCTGTAACTTGGGATGAGACAAGTAGCTTAACAGCAAATGTAACTCTTACTGCTGGAGATTCAAAATTAGATGAGTTTACAAAAGTAGAGGCTCTTTGGAAAGTAGATGGAAATCAGACAGGAAATTCTACAAATGTCAAGGATGGCAGCGGAACTGTTAGCGTTACTCCAACAGCAGAGATGGCAGATGCAGGAAGTAAACTTACCCTTTACATTTATGCTGAAGATGCAAATGGTATTGAGTGGAGCTATACATCAGATCCGATTTCTGTTGAAAAAATAGATATCAATGATGTTGTTGATATTAACGATATGGCAAAAGATGTAACTATTAATGGTTTTATGTATGATGGAAAAAAACATACCGTTACTAAATCCGATGTAGTTGTTGGAGGTCTCTTAACGGGTTGGGACGCAGACGATTTTATTATCGGAGATGTTGTTGGTGATACCGAAAATGTCACAGATGACGGTGTAACTGTAACCTTGGTTCCAACTAAACCCGGATATACAGGCGTGTTAACACGTAAATATAAGATTACACCATTAAGATTAAATGCTTCAGACATCAATAAGTATATTAAAGCAGAAGTTGTAAACACATCCGTTGCTTATACAGGAAAAGAAATAGCGCCTAAGAATACAGATGTAAAATTAATTGATAAAAAGACTGGTGCAGATTTATCTGGATACATTGCCTCTGTAGGAAAAATAACTGGTGCAGGTATAAAGGCAGGAGCAGCTAATGAGCTTACTATTAACTTAAATCAGAAATCTGAGGGAACTGTAAAAAATTATGAGATCACAGCTCCTTCACAAACAATTAAAACTGGAAATAAGTTAACTGTTACAGCAAGAGATTTAAGTACTGTAGACATTAAGGTTCCAGAAATCCGTTTGGGAACAACTGCAATTAATAAAAATGACAAAAATTTACATTTTTATGACAAAACCACAGGTGAAGAATTAACACTTAAAGATGATGTTACTTTTGATGGCGTTCCAAATGCAGTCGGAACATATGAAGTTAAAGTTACTCCTTCTGATACCGGTAATGCAGCAGGCGAAACAAAAGCTACTGTACGTGTTACAGATTCCGCATCATTAAGCGGAGCTCACTTTAGAAATACTTATGCAACAGATGCTGAAGAATATACTGGCGAACAAATTGTAAAAGATGTTACAAAACTTGGAGCTGTATATATCGGCAATACGAAGGTGGATTCTTCCAATTACAAGATTGAGTTTGGTAAAAACGTTGATGCCGGAAGCAACAAAGGTGTTATCCGCATCGTAGGACAGAACAGCTATAAAAACAGTGTAGCAGAGGTTACATTTGACATTAATAAAGCTGCTGTAACAGAAGATACTGTTACTTACAACAAAGTTGTAGAAAAGAAAGATACTGCTACAGGATCTGCATACAAAGATGCTATCGGACTTGTTGTAAAGGCTAAAAATGCTAACGGTAAAGAATTTACATTAGTTGAAGGCACTGATTATACCGTTAAATATGTACTTGTGAATAATAAGGTAGAAACAACCATCACAGTAAAAGGAAATAGCAATTATACCGCAAACCCTAAAACCCATAACGATTTCATCACAACAAGTGATTCAACCGTTACAGTTTCTCCAGAGATCACTAAGAAGATGATCAAAGATGCTGATATCCGACTGAAACAGACTTCTTATACATACACAGGTGCAGGTATCACACCAAAATATGATGTTGTAGTTGATGGAAGAATCCTCGATCCAACTAACGATTATGAAGTCGTTTCTGTTTCCAAAAATGTCAATGTTGGTACTGCAACATTGGAAATCAAGGGTAAATCAGGAAGTAATTATAGTGATAAGGCAACTGCCAAAGCAACATTCTCAATTGTAGCAGCGGATGCATCCAAACTTACAGGTGTTATCGCAAGCCAGCCATATACAGGATATGCAATCGATCCAGCAGCAAGCCAGATTGATCTGACTCTTGATGGAGTAAAGATTAATGTAAATGATAACTTTACATTATCTTATGGCGAGAATATTAAGATTGGTGAAGGAACCGTTACCCTTACACCAAAGAACGGTAACTTTACAGGAACCAAGACAATCAACTTCAAGATTTCTGGAAAGATGCTTAGCGGCGGTGCTTTAAGCTTCTATGATGCAGATGGATTAACAGATGAAAAGATGAATACAATAACTGGCAAAGGTTACACAGGTAAAGAGATCACTGTTGCCAAGACAGTATTCAATACAGCTGGTGATTTAACTAACCAGAAACCTGCTACTACTCTTAACAGTGGTGCTTTAACCGATAAATTAAAAGAAGGTACAGACTACGAGATTAAATACGTAGACAACGTTTATGGTAAAGCTGAAAAAGTTACCAGCAACGGTAATACCACTACAGAACAGTACGGTGCAGTTTTAGTTATTGCAAAAGGAAACTATGCAGGTAACTATACAGGTGCAACCGTAACCGATGGTATCTATACAGATGCAGCCGGAAACAAGATCACAAATGTTATCTATGCAGAACAGTTCAAGATCAATCCTAAAGCTGTTGTTAGAACTAACGTATCCATCAAAAATGGTACTTATGCAGCAGGTCTTCTTGTAAAACCGGAAGTTGTTATCACAGTAGATGGAAGAACACTGGTAGAAGGTACAGACTATGATCTGAATCTTTCTAACAACAAAGATCTTGTAAATGCAACAGAAAAGAAATCCCTGACTGTTACAGTTGAACCTAAGAATGGATACAGGGACGGCACAGCTGTGAATGATAACCTGACATTCAAGTGGGGCATTGACAAGTTCAACCTGTCTAACGCAGACGTATCCGTAAAAGACGGCAACGTAACTGTAAAATGCGGAAGTATCACAGTTCCGTCCGCTGATTACACAGTAACAAAAGATGCTGCAGCAGATAAAGTTACTGTAACAGCTGCAAAAGACAGTAAGAACTATACAGGTTCCAAGACAGTAAGTGCTGATGTTGCACCGGCAGAAAAACCAGATGCTCCAATGATCAGCAATGTGAAAGTTGTTGGAAACAAAGCAACTGTTATTCTTTCCGGCGAAGCAAGTGACGCCGCAGGTTACGATTATGTAATCGCTACAGATCGTGACTGCATCACAAATAAAGCTTATGATGGTGTAAGCAAGAACCAGGCTACAACTTCTACATCCTTCAAGTATGTACAGCAGGGAACCTACTACGCATACTGCCATGCTTGGAAACGTGATGAGAATGGTAAGAAGGTATTCAGTGACTGGTCCAACGCATATCCATTCGTTGTATCTGCAATCACACCGGATGCACCGGTTATCACAAACGTTAAAGTTAACGGAACTACAATCAAAGTAACATACAAAGCAGCTGCAAATGCAACTGGTTACGATGTAGTACTTGGAACATCCTCCAAGAAAGATAACGGTGAGACACGTCCATACAACTATGGCGCTCACAAGAAACTGAACCTCAAAGAAGGTACAGTAACAGCAACATTCAAGAACGTACCAAAGGGAACATGGGTAGTTGGAATGCATGCATTCAACAGAACATCCGAAGACGGAAAGAAAGTCTTCAGCCCATGGTCAAACCTGAAAAAGGCTACTGTTAAATAATCCATTTGGGTAATTAATACAGATTCCTAAAAAGAAGGCTCCGGTCATTGCGACCGGAGTCTTTCTTTTTAGGAACTTTTTCCCACACTCCCAGACAATTACATGATATAATCAACATACAGAACCATTACTTAAAATATCCTATATGAAAGGAAATCACGTATGAAGAAAAGAAAATCATGTTTTATCTCGCTCTTGTGCATTCTTCTCTTGGTCACAGCTTTACCTTCTGTGGATTTTACAGAGGTCCAGGCAGCATCTGTCAGCAGTACTTTCACCGGATGGAAAACCTCCGGCGGAAAAAAATACTATTATAAGAATGGAAAAAAACTGACAGACCTGCACAAAATCGGCAAGTATTATTACTGTTTTGCTGCAGACGGTACCATGCTTACAGGATGGCACCGTATTCATAATCGTTTCAGGTATTTTGGCAAACAGACCGGAAGAATGCGTATCAATCAGACTGTAAACGGACGAAAGATCAACAGTAAAGGTGTCTGGACTCCTGTTGTTGTACTGGATCCGGGGCATTCTGCTGTCGTTGCCAGCGGTTATGAACCTCTTGGTCCTGGTTCCGGTCAGATGAAGGAGAAAGATACGTCCGGAACCCAGGGTGTTGCTACAGGTGTGGAGGAATATAAGCTCAACCTGAGCATTGGTCTTCAGCTAAGAACCCTTCTTCAGAAAAGAGGATTTAAGGTAGTAATGACCAGAACCAACAGTAAAGTAGCTCTCAGCTGTATTGACCGCGCAAAAGTGGCAAATAAGGCAAAAGCAGATGCGTATATCCGTATCCATGCCAATGGAAGTGATAATTCCTCTATCAGTGGAGCGTTGACTATCTGTACAACCAGAAACAGTCCTTATATTTCATCTATGTACAGAAAAAATAAAGCTCTCTCTGAGGCTGTACTCAATGCATATGTGGCAGCTACAGGATGCAGAAAGGAATATGTCTGGGAAACAGACTCTATGACCGGAAATAACTGGAGCAAAGTTCCGACAACGATTATCGAGATGGGATATATGAGTAATCCTTCCGAAGACCGCCGTATGCAGCAGAGTTCTTATCAGAAAAAAATGGTACGGGGAATTGCAAATGGAATTGAGAATTACCTGATCAAATAGCCTTGCTTTTGTGTCGCAGACAGTTTATACTGGACTGAATGGGTATAAAAAATAATTTGGAGGATTTTTCAAATGAAAATTGCAGTAACATACGATAATGGAGAGATTTTTCAGCATTTTGGAAAAACAGAGTCTTTTAAAGTTTATGAAGTGGAAGACAACAAAGTAGTTTCCAGTGAAGTGATCGGTTCTAACGGTACAGGACATGGTGCACTTGCAGGTCTGCTTGCTGAGCAGGGTGTAAATGTTCTGATCTGCGGTGGTATCGGCGGTGGTGCTCAGACAGCTCTCACAGAGGCAGGAATCGAATTATGCGCCGGAGCCCAGGGAAATACTGATCAGGCAGTTGAAAGTTATTTAAAAGGCGAATTAGTATCTTCCGGAGCTAACTGCGACCATCACCATCATGAAGAAGGTCATTCCTGTGGCAGCCATGAGGAGGGACACTCCTGTGGAGACAGCTGTGGTGGCGGATGCGGTGGATGTGGCGGATCACAGCCTCCGCTTACAGGACGCAATGTAGGAAAAACCTGCCGCACACATTACAGAGGAACTTTCAATGACGGAACACAGTTTGATTCTTCTTACGACCGTGGCGAACCGCTGGAATTCATCTGCGGTGCAGGCCAGATGATCAGAGGGTTTGATGCTGCTGTAGCTGACATGGAAGTTGGTCAGATCATTGATGTTCACCTTATGCCTGAAGAAGCATACGGTATGGCAGATCCAAACGCTATCTTCACTATGGAAATCGCCCAGCTTCCAGGTTCCGAAGATCTGACAGTTGGTCAGCAGGTATACCTGTCAAACCAGTTCGGTCAGCCATTCCCTGTTAAAGTAACAGCTAAAGATGAGAAAAATATCACATTTGATGCAAACCACGAAATGGCTGGAAAAGAACTTAACTTTAAGATTGAATTAGTAGAAGTGAAATAAGACAAATACTCAGGGCAGTCTCCCGGCAAAAATTTTGCCGATGAGACTGCCCTGTGTTATACTTTATTTACCAAAGTGATAGTGCTTTTTGTAGTTTTATAATTTACGAGTAAAGATTTATCGTTTTTGTGGGCTTACTGTATATTCGCTTACCGTTTACTGTCTTAAAAGCTTTTACATAATAGTTATAAACCCAGTACATGCCTGTCTGGGAATCATAAGCCTTTGTGTCTTTCCAGGTTGAGACAGAGGACTTCACTGTTTTGGATGCAGAACCATTGCGGTAAATCACATATCCGGAAGCACCGGCTACTTTTGTCCAGGAAACCTCTGTACCACCGTTACTCATTTTACATGAAACTTTAGAAGGAGCCGGGACAGCAGCTTTTCTTGATTTCACCGCTGAAAATTTAGAATATTTGTTTTTTCCACTTGCGTTGGTTCCATAAGCACGGACTTTAAATGAATAGGTTACGCCCGGTACTACAGCTACATCGAAACTGACAGCTCCTGTTTTCAGGGTTTTTATCCGCTTATAAGAAGACCGGGAATCTGTCTTGCAGTAAATCTGGTATCCTTTGGCACCCGGAACCTTTTTCCAGGTTAAATGTATTTGATCTGCAGATTTCTGGGAAAGTTTCAGCACAGGTTTTGTCAGTGGTGTGTTGTTCTCAGATACCTTTACCGTCACCTGACACTGGGCCTGAAAATCTCCGGCAGAAGCAGTAATTACTGCCTGACCATAACCGTTCCCCTGAATGGTTCCATCCTCTGAGACAGACGCAACCCCAGGATTACTGCTTGTCCAGACCACATCTTTTACATCATCAGAGTTGGATGGTGTAAAGGAAGGCGTGAGTTTTTGTGTATTGCCTTCGTCAATTGTCAGATTTGTCTGGTTCAGAGCAATTCCATTAAGTGGAGTTGTCACTACGGGGATTTCATACAGGTATGTGCGGGAACTGTCATAGTTGCCGTTATCATAATTTCCGGATACCCATACAATATTACGTCCCCATAAGATCGGCTGTGAATCCGTCTGGATCGTTACATTCTTGTATAACTTGGATAATATTACGTTTCCGGACATATCCATAAGGAGATAATGCAGAACGCTCTGGTTGGAGGTTTCCTCTGAGAAAAGGACTGCGTACTGATTATTTCCTACGGGGATAAGTTTTGGTTCTGTCAGAGTTATTTCTGCTCCTGATGGTGAATACTGAGTGAGCCAGATAAATCTGGAAGTCATACTGTTCTTATCTGTAATTATCATAAAGATATTTTTGTTAAGATTCTCATATCCGGTCTGTCCATTCACAGCAAAACCATGGGGAACAGACTTGCCTACTGTGATCAGATTATTTCCTGCCAGAGAAAATCCGGTTACCTCGCATCCGGTATAGTTATCACCTGTAGCTCCCATAAAAGGAAAGATATTTACCGCATGATCCTGAGCAATATATCCGCCGGAATATGCGGAGAAGGAGGACAGGATCAGACCTCTG
>OCPT01001560.1_pt1 | contig 12633 bp, 9 predicted proteins | sample 1538741 | NCBI WGS metagenome assembly OCPT01 (sample SAMN04571723, study PRJEB22368) | human gut metagenome | biome: human gut; material: stool | host: Homo sapiens | place: Luxembourg | collected 2012-12-06 | reverse complement strand
AGAAGACGTGGTTATGAACATACAACCTATCGTATTCATAATATTCCATCTGTTGTTCTCGGAGCCTCTCTTCTTTGGTTTGGATGGTTTGGATTCAATGCCGGTAGTGCATTAAAAGCAGATGGCCTGGCTGCACATGCATTTATGACTTCAGCCATTTCTGCGGCAGCAGCATTGTTATCCTGGATGTTTATTGATACAATAAAGAATGGAAAAACGACTTTAGTTGGTGCAGCTACCGGACTTGTTGTTGGACTTGTTGCGATCACTCCAGGTGCAGGTTTTGTTCCAATCTGGTCTTCTTTCATTATCGGTGCACTTGTCAGTCCGATTTGTTACTTTGGTGTTGGATTTATCAAGAAAAAATTAAAAATAGATGATGCGTTGGATGCATTTGGCTGTCATGGTATCGGCGGTATCTGGGGTGGTATTGCCACAGGTATTTTTACACAGAAATCAATTAATCCAGTTGCCAGATGGGATGGACTTATTTTTGGTGATTACCATTTATTTGTAGCACAGATTGTTGGAATTATAATCACGATCGCTGTGGCCGTTGTTGGAACACTTATCTGTGTTGCTATTGTCAGAGTATTTACACCATTACGAGTAAGTGTTAGAGAAGAGCAGGTAGGACTTGATATTTCTGAACATGGTGAAAGTGCATATCCATCTTTCAATGGTCTTGATCAGTAATTTTAGTTATTTAATCGTTCATTTGGTAATTTTGGTAATTATGAAAACAGGAGGACTTAATCATGATGATAAAAGTTGAGGCTTACGTCAGAGAAGATAAATTTGAAGATGTCAAAGCCGCTTTAAATGCAATTGGTGTAAATGGTCTTACCGTATCTCAGGTCATGGGCTGCGGTATCCAGAGAGGTTATAAAGAAATTGTTCGTGGTATGCAGGTAGATATGCAGATGCAGCCAAAAATAAAGTTTGAAATAGTGGTATCTTCCGAAGAATGGGAGGTAAAAACAATTGAGGCAATCGAAAAGGCTGCTTATACAGGAGAGCCGGGAGATGGTAAGATATTTACTTACGAAATCCGTCATGCACAAAAGATTCGTACAAAAGAAACGGGATATGATGCCATTCAGGCAACCGAATAAACAAAAATAATAGAAAATTTAAATATTTGTTTGTGTATTTCACAAAATTAATGCTATAATAAAAGGTGGCTGTCTGAATTAAAGAAGACAGCCGCCTTTTATGCAATAAAAAAATAATAAAATACAAAGACAAGGAGACGAAAATATGAGTGAAGAACGTAAAGAAAACATACAGACAGGCAATCCGTTAGGAGAAGCTTCCGTTGCTTCTTTAATGGTGAAGTTTGCTGTTCCAAGTATTATCGCAATGCTTGTCAGTGCCTTATATAACATTGTTGACCAGTTATTTATTGGACAGGCTGTTGGCACACTTGGCAATGCTGCAACAAATGTTGCCTTTCCGCTTACCACATCCTGTATTGCACTTGCACTGATGTTCGGTATTGGCGGTGCTTCCTGCTTTAATTTAAATATGGGAGGCGGTCATAAAGACCGGGCTGTTTATTTTGTAGGAAATGCCATCATTTGTCTGATAGGCAGCGGTGTAATTTTATTTTTGATTGCAGAATTATTTTTAACTCCGCTTTTAACGGGATTTGGTGCTCCGGAAAATGTCCTTCCCTACGCACAGACCTATGTGCGGATTACAGCGATAGGTTTCCCATTTTTGATTTTGACAACGGGAGGATGTCATCTGATTCGTGCAGACGGTAGTCCCAATATGGCGATGCTCTGTAATTTAATTGGTGCAGTTATTAATACAGTATTAGATGCCATATTTGTTATGGTATTTCACTGGGGAATGGCAGGTGCTGCTTTAGCAACAATTATCGGGCAGATTATTTCAGCGATTATTGTTATTCGTTATTTGCTTCATTTCAAGACCGTTTCTCTGACAAAAGAACATTTCCGTCCGCAGATAGAATATATTAGCAAGACGGCACAGATTGGTATGGCTTCTTTCTTTAATCAGGTTGCCATGATGGTTGTGCAGATTATTATGAATAATTCTCTGACTCACTACGGAGCGGCTTCTGTTTATGGGGACGCGATTCCTTTAGCCTGTGCAGGAATCGTCATTAAGGTAAACCAAATCTTTTTCTCCATTGTTATCGGTCTCTCTCAGGGAAGCCAGCCAGTAGAAAGTTTTAATTATGGAGCAAAGAATTACGACCGTGTGCGTAAGGCATTTAGTCTTGCAGCAACATCAGGAGTTATCATTTCTATTGTTTCTTTTGTACTGTTTCAGATTTTTCCAAGACAGATTCTCGGACTATTTGGAACGGGAGAACCAGAATATTTTGAATTTGGAGTACGTTTCTTTCGAATCTTCTTATTCTTTATCTGGTTAGATGCCTTACAGCCAATTACATCCACATTTTTTACATCAATTGGAAAGCCGGCAAAGGGAATCTTTTTATCTCTTACGAGACAAATCATTTTCTTTATTCCGCTGCTTTTAATTCTGCCGCATTTTATGGGAATAGAAGGATGTATTTACTGTGGACCGATTGCAGACTTTTTAGCAGCAGTTGTTACAATTATCATGGCATTTCTTGAATTTAAAAATATGCCAAAAACAAATGGAGAGTAAAAGGAAATTTTTATAATGATAAAAACAGGGATAAAAGACAGCTATGGCAGAGAGATAAATTATATGCGTATTTCCATTACAGACCGCTGTAATCTTCGCTGTCGTTACTGTATGCCAGACGGAGCTGAATGGATTCCGATGAAAGAGATTCTTACTTATGAGGAGATTACAGAGGTCTGTCAGGAAGCAGTAAAGCTTGGCATCACCCGTTTTAAAATTACGGGAGGGGAACCACTTGTGCGAAGAGGCTGCCCGGAGGTTATTCGCATGATAAAAAATATTCCGGGAACAGAACTTGTCACATTGACAACAAACGGATTATTATTAGGAGAGCAATTAGAAGCTTTATTATCGGCAGGACTTGATGCCGTTAATATCAGTCTTGATACATTGGATATCAAAAAATATGAATGGATTACTGGTTTTGATAAACTTGCTGTTGTCCTTTCTTCTATAGAAAAGGCAGTAGCTTCTGGTATTCCAGTAAAGATTAATGCAGTTTTACAAAAAGGAATGAATGAGGAAGAATGGCTTCCTCTTACGGAACTTGCAAGAAAATTACCGTTAAGCGTTCGTTTTATTGAAATGATGCCGATTGGTTATGGAAATATGTCGGAAAGCATTTCTAATGAGGAGTTAAAAGAAACGATACGAAAACACTATGGAAATTTAACAGAGGATTTCCGAGTATATGGGAATGGTCCGGCAGTATATTACTCTATAGAAGGATTTCAGGGAAATGTCGGATTTATCAGTGCAATGCATGGAAAGTTCTGTAATCTCTGTAATCGTATTCGAATGACTTCAACTGGAGATTTAAAACCCTGCCTGTGCTACGAACAGCGTTGGGCTTTAAAACCTGCTTTGCGAATGGAAAATCCAGAAAAACGACAGGAAGAAATTCAAAATATATTAAGAAAAAGTATTGAAAATAAGCCGCAAATGCATTGTTTTGAAGATACGAGGCAAGTGACAGAAAGCCATCCGATGGGGCAGATCGGGGGTTGAATTGTATCTAATAAGGGACAGTTGGTATATATGCTTTTTATGGGTATCTGTTGCGTCAGAACTCCCTATTCTGCATCTGCCAATAGTTTCTTAATACACGAATAAGTAATTTCATATAAGGATAACAGAACATATTCTGTATGTGCTTCTTCCATCGCCTCTGTCTGTTTTTCTGTCACATAAGTATATGGATAAATACCAAATAAAAATGGAAAGAAAACATATAAAAAGTCTTGAATATCGTGTATCGTCATTTTAGGGAAGAATTTTTCAAGACAGTGAGTTACGGCTGCCATAGAGTTTCCATAAGATTTTTTAAATTCTACAAGATTGTCTAAACGGCTGCGGCTTTCCATATCATAATGATTCATAGATAGTAATTTTAGGAGACATTCTCTTTTTTCTAAAGTATGAGCTAAGGCACTGGCAAATTCATCAACAGTCATCACTTCATATTTTTCGAAAATCTGTCGGATATCGGCTGTCCATAAGTCATACTCCCTCTGAAATAGTGCCAGAAAAATCTCTTCTTTTGTCTGAAAGTAATTATAGATAGAAGTGCGGGTAAAGGTTGTTTCAAGACTAATCTGTTTTAAAGTGATATCTTTAAAATTCATCGTCGTATATAATTTTGCACAGGCGTTAATAATTTCTTCTTTTCTTGCGTTAGTTAATTGTTCGGAACCTTTTGGCATAATATTCTCTCTTTTCTTTAAAATATATAATTAATTCATTCTTTGCTATAAATGTATGCTTCATTTATATGTGATTTACGATAAATATTCACTTTTTAAGTGATTATATCTAAGTACCGATGATATGTCAATCTATGATGGATATGAGGGCATAGTGTGTTTTTCTCCTGCATATCTTTCTTTTTGTAAAAGTATATGATATAATTTTGAGAACGATTATTAAAATTATTGGGCTAGATTGGCGGATGAGAGGAGAAGTTAATATGGGGAAAATTACCGGAATTTGTATCAGTGAAAAAAGAGGGGTGCAAAAGCATCTCATAACAGAAGCTAATATTGTTTGCGACTGGGGAATCGAGGGCGACGCTCACGGTGGCAAATGGCATCGTCAGATCAGTCTTCTTTCCAAAGAAAAAGTGGATGCCTTTAAAGCCAAAGGTGCAGATATCCATCCCGGTTCTTTTGGTGAAAACTTAATTGTTGAGGGAGTTGATTTTAGTTCTATGCCTGTAGGCACCCGTTTTGTTATCGGAGATGTCGTTCTTGAAATGACCCAGATTGGAAAGGAATGTCATAACCATTGTTTGATTTATAAGACAATGGGGGACTGCATCATGCCAAGAGAAGGCGTATTTGCAGAAGTGATTACAGGTGGGCATATTAAAATCGGTCAGGAAGTTACCTGCATCCCTCCAAAAGCAGACAGACCTTATACAGCAGCAGTAATCACTTTAAGCGATAAGGGAGCTGCCGGATTAAGAGAGGATAAAAGTGGTCCTGCAATCGTAGAAATGTTAAAATCTGCAGGATACGATGTAAAAGAAACTCTTTTACTTGCGGATGAACAAAAGCTTCTTGAAAAAGAACTGATCCGTTTAAGTGATCAGCGCCAGATTAATCTTATTTTTACGACTGGCGGAACTGGATTTTCCAAACGTGACCGGACACCGGAAGCAACTATCGCCGTCTGTGACCGCATGGCAAACGGAATTGCTGAAGCCATTCGTAATTATTCCATGACGATTACCCCTCGTGCCATGTTCAGCCGTGCTGTTTCCGGAATTCGTAACAACACTGTCATTATCAATCTTCCGGGCAGTCCAAAGGCAGTAAAGGAGTCTTTAGAGTTTCTTCTTCCGAATTTAGAACACGGGCTTGGGATTTTGACGAATCGTGAAAATGAATGTGGAGCACCTTCGCTGTGATGCAGAAAATATTACAAAAAAAGGCAAACAGGAATATCATTATTTTTATATGCATGGTTCTCATTGCACTACTGTGCCGTATTTTAGGGAAAATAAGTTTCCAGTATGTTTTAAATGGAATCGTACGAAGCATAATATATATTGGATTATATATCGGATGGGCAATAAGCATCCATAAACGAGTCGTTCAAAAATCAGTGAAAAATACCCTTCTTCTTATATCCGGGTTAATGATTTTCTGGTTTATTATCCGAACTGTAAAGTATTTTTTTACAATAGATGCCAACATAGAACGCTATTTGTGGTACAGCTACTATCTGCCTATGCTCTTTATTCCACAGGCAGCACTACAGGCAGCGATTCTTCTTGGACAGCCGGAAGAGTATACTTTACCCAAATGGTCAAAATTAATATATCTTCCTGCCATTTTCTGTTTTTTACTTGTAATATCCAATGATTTTCATCAACGGGTATTTTCCTTTCCTTTAGGAGAAATATGGACAGATAAAGCTTATTGTTATGAAAGCGGCTATTACATCGTACTCCTCTGGGAAATCCTATGTGGGGTATCTGCTTTTATTTTGATGGTTTATAAATGCCGACTATCTCAGAGAAAAAAGTATCTTCCCGTTATAGGAATTTGTATTACTATCATCTATGCCGTTATTCATGCAAGTGGCGTACAGTGGATGCAGGTCATCGGCGGAGATATTACCGCTGTTTTATGTCTGATGTTTGTATGTATATTTGAAAGCTGTATTTACTGTGGCCTGATTCAGACAAATACAGGATATGAACAATTGTTTGAAGTATGTACGATGGGAGCGCAGATCACAGATTTAAAGTATCATGTATGCTATGCTTCTTCTAATGCAATGGAACTATCTAAGACTATAATGAAAGAGTCTGCAAAGAAAGAAGTCGTTGTTGATAAAAAGACCGTAATTAAAAGCAGGCCGATTCAGGGAGGATATGTTTTATGGCAGGAGGATATTAAAGACATCCTGATGCTGTTGGAAAAGATGGAAGAAAACCGGAAAACGATAGAAGAGAGTAACTGCATTGAGCAGGAGAATTATCAGACAAAAGCAAAGATTAATATGCTCCGGGAAAAGAACCGCTTATACGATAAGCTTCAGATGCAAACTGCCGGGCAGATTGAACTATTAAATAACTTGTTATATCAATATGAGGCGGAAACAAATTTGACAGCGAAACGCAGGCTGCTTGCTAAAATCAGTGTAATCGGAACTTACATAAAGCGATGTGGTAACTTAATTTTTATCGAAGAAAGAGCTGAGGTATCTGATATCGCAGAACTGGAAGCCTGTCTGGAGGAGTCTTTTAGCAGCCTTAGGCTAATGGGAGTTATGTGTGCATTTGCCGCTCCGTCAGAAGCATTTATCTATGTGCGGGATGCCGTCCGTATTTATAACTTTTTTGAAACCGTAATCGAAGCTTGTCTTGATTCCCTTTTATCTGTATGGGTAAAGTTTCGTGTACATAAAGAAAGTCTGATTTTTTGTATGGAAGTAGAAAGTAACGCAAACTTAACCTCATTTTTTAAAATCACCGATACAAGCAGTTACGAGGACGGCGTATGGAGATTTACATTTGCTGTGAAGAAAGCAGGTGAAGCGTAATGCAGACATTCTATCTGTCATATAAGCTACTACAGACGATGTTTATGGCTGTAGTATTTCTCAGTCTGATATTTTCTCTTCTTTTACTCTTTCTTATTTATGAACTCCGACCATATATGTGGAAATGCTATCGAAGTTGGAACAGCTTTCTATTCTTCTTTTTATTTCTGCTTTTGAATCATCTGGCATATTCTTTCCATCAGATAAATAATGGTGAAAAATATTATAAATTGCTGCCTGTCCCAATCGTGATACTTTGGTGCATTGTCGGTATTATTGATTTTTTACTTGTTAGAGAGAGTATCCACCTAAAAAAGAAAACGAAAGAGAAGGTTAGTCAAAATTCCATTAAAGAAGCGTTGAACCTTCTTCCAGTAGGAATCTGCTATTTTACTTTGAATGGTACAATAAAGCTCTGTAATTCACAGATGTACCGGCTTTTTAGAACACTTGCTCAAAAAGACCTGCAAAAACTTAGTGAATTACGAGATGCCCTTCACAGCAATATACAAAATGAAATCATCCGCCTTACAGATAAAAAGGAGATTTATCTTTTTCCTGACGGACGAGCATGGAATTATCAGGAAAGTGAAGTGAAAGACAAAGAGGGAAATGTCTATATAGAAGCCGTTTTTTCAGATGTCACAAAGCAATATCATGAAAAAATAAATCTTACAAGGCAAACAGAAAAGTTAAAAGAAATATCCAGAGAGCTACGATATCTTTCTGATAATGTATTGATTTTGACAAGAGAAAGGGAAGTCCTTGCTGCCAAGACTAAATTGCATGATCAGATGGGAGCGGGATTAACCGCTATCCGACAAAGTTTAGCACAGGAAAATGCAGATTACAGCAATGCGGTGCGATTACTCCGTCAGGCAGTAAATGCGATCTGGAATGATAATCAATATCCTTTAGAAGAGGGAGAATTTGAAAGATTTCTACAGGATGCCCGAACAATCGGTGTAAAGGTTCGCTGCACCGGCTCCTTACCAAAGGAAGAAGAGTATGCTCACATATATATTCTTGCCATGAGGGAATGTCTGACAAACGGAGTATGTCATGCCGGTGCGACAGAGCTTTTTATAACGATGCAAGAAGATAAGGATTGTTATCATATTTGTATTACAAATAATGGGGAAGTTCCGGAAAAAGAAGTTGTTCCAAAAGGCGGCTTATATAATCTTTCACGTCATATATTTGATTATAGTGGGGAAATGCATATACAGTCCATGCCATATTTTGCATTAACAATAACATTTCAAAAAAAGGAGCTAGATCATGAAGAAGGTATTGATTGTAGAGGATCAGAGGATGCCTCGTGAAAACATGGAAAGGATTCTCCTTGATAGTGGCAAATATAAGCTTTGTGCCAGTGTAAACGGAGCAGATGTCGCACTTGCCGTATGCAGGCGGGAGAAAATTGACCTGATTTTAATGGATGTGTGTACTGCCGGTAATAAAGACGGTATTGAAGCGGCAGCAGAAATTAAAGCAGAATTCCCGGACATAAAAATAATTATCGTAACTTCGATGGTAGAAGTCGGATATTTAAAAAGAGCGAGAGAAGCAAAAGCCGACAGCTTCTGGTATAAAGATATCAGTCCGGAAAAACTAATTGATGTTATAGAGGAAACGATGGCAGGTGAACATATCTTCCCAGACAAAACACCTAGCGTAAAGCTGGGTCTTGCTGACAGTTCAGAACTTACTGCTAAAGAAATCGAAGTTCTCCGGCTTGTATGCGAAGGTCTTGAATATAGTGAGATTGCTGAACGAATGCATATATCACAACGAACGGTAAAGTTCCATATTTCTAACATTTTATCAAAAACCGGCTATGCCAATAAAACAAGGCTCGCAATTGCAGTCACCAATAAAAACTTCATTATCCCAAGCAGTCCGGAAAAAAATCCATCCTCTTGGTAAATGGTATTTTGCCCCTGACTTGATGTTACGAATTACTACGTAGCTAACTCCACTCTCGTAATTATAAAATAAGAAAACCTGTACTTAAGGACAGGGTAAAAAATGAGCATATTTGTTATAATTCTCTTAAGAAAACTTTATAGTTTTAAAACGGATACTCTCGCAACTTCATCGAAAAATTAAGAGGAGGGATCACTATGAAAAAAGAGAAAATGAAACAAATATGTAACTATTTCATGAAGGGATTATTGTTATGTGCTTTGGTGTTCGGGTTCTGGTTTATGGCAGATGCCGGGGTGAATGCTATGGAACATGGTATTAATATTGACAGAACCGGTAACGTAGAATTAATTCCTTTAACACAAAAAGATGATGGCACACTAAATTATTTGAATGTAACGAATTCTACAGGGAAAGCAATCAAAGTAACTTTTGAGGATACTACTCCTTCTACTGCCTACAAAAAAGGAGATATATGGGTAGGTAATCATCGTTATCAATGGGGTAACAGCGTACGGAATTTTATTTATATGTATCCTGGACAGAGTATAAAGAGAGCTTGTAAAGTCGAATTTGGTGTGTATGATCGTAAGGCTGAAACGAGCATTACTGTTAAGGCAGAAGTTTTATCGAAAGCACAATATATAAAAACGAAAGAGCAGTCCTTTGCTTATACAAAATCCAAAGCATTAGAAATTCCATTATCCGGTATGCAGTACAGTCTTTATGATGGTATCACCTATGGTATAGAATGTATGGATAAAGATGGTATCAGTGAAGAGGTTAACCCGGGGAAAGATGAACGTTGGTATAAGTTTAATGTTAGCGAAAGAGCTGTAATTAATCCGACATTTGAGCTGGCTGAAAAAGAAAGATGCAACCTTTTTCATCAGAATCAAACATTTATCAAAATATATAATTCTCGTGACGAACTGATGTACAGCGAAGCCGCTACACAGTATAAAGGAGAGAACATATGGAATATGGGTTCAAAAACTTTAACAAGCGGCACATATTATGTACAGATAATCAATAACAGACAGATTTATCATCCGGCAACATTTATGTTTAACCTAAACGGTCACAACTGGATCTCTGCTAACAAAGTTACCTGTTCACAGAGTGCGATCCAGCTTTCCGATATAGGTAAGAAAAAGGTGATCGCACAGACTGTACCGGCAAATTCCGATGATAAGATTGTTTCGGTATATGACCATCTTACCGGAAAGACGTGGGACTGGTATAATTCGAATAAAGTTGATTATGACGGAATTCCATCTTCTGCTACTGCACCGGGCAAACATAAATGGATCACTTTTAAGACTACTAACGGAAAGACATTTACCACTTATGTAATCAGTCCGGCAGAGAAATTGAAAAAGCCTCGGGTAGCTACCGGTTATAATTCTGCAAAGTTCTGGATTGATTATCCAAATAAGCTGCAGACTTCTGTAAGGATTCAGGTTTTAAAGAAAGGAAAATGGACGACAGCAAAAACGATAGGATACTTCTCCTGTGGCAACAGTAATCCAGTGACAATCAAAGGATTAAAACCTCTGACGAATTATAAGTTCCGTGTACAGGCTTATGCAAACGGTATGACAGGAACGCCATCCAATATCGTAACAATGAAGACCGGCTCTAAAGTAAAACCAGCGGTAAAGTCTATAAAAATCGTACAGAGGAAAAAGGTAACCGTTAAGGGCTGGTGGCGCAAACACTGGGTTGGCGGACACATTTCACGTTATGAATGGGTACCACCGTATACCTATACGAAGTATAAAGTAAAAGTAACCTTAAAGAAAAAAGTACCGAAAATCGGCGGTATGTGGGTTGCTACTAATTGGGTAAAGGGAAGTAAAAAGAGTTATACCGTATGGGTCCCTAACGGAGCACAGAAAGGGAAAAAGCTGACGATTAGAATCAGTACAGCATTAGGTAAAGGATATGGTAATGGTCCGGAAGTGAAAAAAGTAATAAGAGTTAAGTAGCCTTCTAGAAATCGCCTTTTCCATTTCCACTATAATAACATAAAAGGAAAAGGCATCTAGAGTCACTTTCCCTATAGAAGAGATTTCATGCACTCGCATGAAATCTCTTCTTTTATTACTTCCTATGTTTAGGCAACCCCAAAAGGTTTATTACTTAATATATGCGTTTTTGTCTTTCATTTTTTCTTTTAATATTTTATTGTAACGTATATACATATCTTCCCAGTCCATGAACAACACATAAAATACTCGTCCATGTTGCTGGCTATCTACAATTCTTCCATGGTCAAGCACAGAAAGGTAAGTTCCGTCAGCCTTTCGAAGATGAAAGTGAATATAATCATTTTCATTGCCGCTGTCAATCTGTTCCCAGATACTTGATTCAATCTGTTGTTGTTCATCTTCTCGAATCAGGTTTCGGAAACTTTTCTTAGTAAGTCTGAATAGTTCATCCATATCTTTGTATCCAGACATGTGAAGGAATTCATTGTTTGCATAAAATAGCTCATCATTTTTTCGGTCAGCTCTGTATATGATAAATGCACCTGGAAGATGTTCCGAAATATCCTTAAATGCGAATCCCAGCTGTTTACGGACACCTGACTGAAGCCCTTCCCTGTAGGCCATACATCCATTTTTTCCATGAAGTTTTATTTCATAAAGTGCTGCATCTGCACAGCGCATGAGCTGTGAATAGCTGGATGCAAATGTTGGATATTCTGCATATCCAAGAGAAATATAGAGTTGCTGACTTTTTCCCATATATGAAAATGTCTTTGGAAGTTTAGTGAATTGCTGCATCTGTTCAGTCACTTCTTTAAAGGTACAATTTGGCAAAAGAATACCGAATTCATCACCACCATTTCTTCCCAGTAATGCATCGGACGGAAAAAAAGCTTTCATGCTGTCTGCAAGACTCTTTAATGCTCTGTCTCCATAACTATGTCCATAGATATCATTGATAAACTTGAAATCATCGATATCAAGGAGCGCAGCCACAAAATGTGTTTGAGGATTTTTAGAAATCATCTTTTCGGCTAACCCATCAAATCCATAGCGGTTATAAATACCTGTAAGAGAATCTGTATGTGCAAGTATTTGAAATTTATTCTTATTTTCTTTTGCCACTAACCATACCCTGGTAAGAATTGACAAAAACAGGATTATAGCAAGGAATATCCCGCTGGTTACTACGATTAATATGTTATTTCGCCATCCACTTTTAGGTGTTACCTCAAATTTCCAGTTCTCGTCTCCGATTGTAAAAGCATAAGAAACAGGATGATCTATTTGACCATCTGACTGATAAACTACTTTATAAGTATCACTCCAGGGTGCCTCTGTTTTTAAAATCCTATATTCATATCCAAAATCGGAAAGTGCATGGATCGAGTCTGAAAAAATGTCCGGAACCCGCAGGATAACGATAGTAAATCCCCAGAAATATTCTTGTTCATTTTTATCTTTCAGGTAGACAGGATTGCGAACTGCAATTCCATAGCTGCCCTGTTTC
>OCPT01001556.1_pt1 | contig 12658 bp, 8 predicted proteins | sample 1538741 | NCBI WGS metagenome assembly OCPT01 (sample SAMN04571723, study PRJEB22368) | human gut metagenome | biome: human gut; material: stool | host: Homo sapiens | place: Luxembourg | collected 2012-12-06 | reverse complement strand
CGCAGATTCAAGAGAAACTGTGCAAAGGCTGGTATTCAGCAGGAGATTCGTAAGAGAGAGCACTATGAGAAACCAAGCGTTAGACGTAAAAAGAAATCTGAAGCTGCTAGAAAACGTAAATATAACTAATATGTGCAAATGGACAGAGTACTGGAAACAGTACTCTGTTTTTTGATATTCGTACAGAGTCAGGCAGTCATAGATAGACAAAGAGGCGTTATGCTTGCATAAAAGCCTCTTTGTCTATCTATGGCTATGTGGCGGATACGCCACAGCGATAAAAAGCGAAGCATTTTAGAGCTGCCTGGCTCAAAAAGGGGAATGTGTAGGAACACCGGAAAGGAGCGTTATACTTGCATAAAAACCACCATTTTCCTATCTGTTTACTCGACATATAATCTTAAATATGCTGAAAATTGCAATTTAATACATTAGTTCATGCAGTTTTATCAACTTAAAGTGATAAAACTTTAAAATAATGCAATTAATGATTGACAATCTTTCATTTAGCTTATAAAATAAACGAGTAGACAACGGTGTCTGGGGTAACAGATTGCTTGTCAGTCTGTTTTTCTTGTTTTAGAAAAGACATTAGTTGACGAAAGATACAATAGTATCAGGGAGATAGGAATCCCAATCTATTTATTCTAGGAGGTAATTAAGATGTCATACGTTGATGAAGTGATTGATTTAGTTGTAAAGAAGAATCCTGCTGAGCCGGAATTCCATCAGGCAGTAAAAGAGGTACTGGAGTCTCTTCGTGTTGTGATTGAAGCAAATGAAGAAAAATTCCGTAAAGAAGCTCTTCTTGAGAGACTGGTAGAGCCTGAGAGACAGGTTAAGTTCCGTGTACCGTGGGTAGATGACAAGGGTCAGGTACAGGTTAACACAGGATACCGTGTACAGTTCAGCAGTGCGATCGGACCATACAAGGGAGGTCTTCGTCTTCATCCATCTGTAAACCTTGGTATTATCAAATTCCTCGGTTTTGAGCAGATTTTCAAAAACTCCCTTACAGGACTTCCAATCGGTGGAGGTAAAGGTGGATCTGATTTCGATCCTAAGGGAAAATCTGACAGAGAAGTTATGGCATTCTGCCAGAGCTTTATGACAGAACTTTGCAAATATATTGGTGCTGATACTGATGTTCCAGCAGGAGATATCGGTACAGGCGCAAGAGAGATCGGATATATGTTCGGACAGTACAAGAGAATCCGTGGATTATATGAAGGAGTTCTTACAGGAAAAGGACTTTCCTATGGTGGATCTCTTGCTCGTACAGAAGCTACAGGATATGGACTTCTGTATCTGACAGATGAGCTTCTGAAACTTAATGGTATCGAACTTGCAGGTAAGACAGTTGCTGTTTCCGGTGCTGGTAACGTTGCAATCTACGCAATCCAGAAAGCACAGCAGCTTGGTGCTAAGGTTGTTACAGCAAGTGATTCTACAGGATGGGTATATGATCCGGATGGAATCGATGTAGCAGCTCTCAAAGAGATCAAAGAAGTAAAACGTGCAAGACTGACAGAGTACAAGAACTACCGTCCGAATTCAGAGTATCACGAAGGAAGAGGAGTATGGAATGTTAAAGTTGACATCGCTCTTCCATGTGCTACACAGAATGAGCTTCACCTTGAAGATGCAAAAGCACTTGTTGCAAACGGATGTATTGCAGTATGTGAAGGTGCTAACATGCCTACAACTCTCGAAGCTACAGAGTATCTGCAGGAGAATGGTGTTATCTTTGCACCTGGTAAAGCAGCTAACGCCGGTGGTGTTGCTACATCTGCACTTGAGATGTCTCAGAACAGCGAGCGTCTGAGCTGGACATTCGAAGAAGTAGATGCTAAACTTAAAAACATCATGGTTAACATCTGCCACAACATGGTTGATGCAGCTGAGAGATACGGATTCAAGGGCAACTACGTTGTAGGTGCTAACATTGCCGGATTTGAGAAGGTTGTAGATGCTATGACAGCTCAGGGAATCGTTTAGGATTTAAGAAAATAGATTGAGATTTTCATTGATCGATTGATAGAATAGAAAGGATACCTTATGGATAGAATGTCTGTAAGGTATTCTTTTTATATATTAGGAAAGTGCTTTCCTAATATGCAAAAAACGCTCCGCGATCTTTTAATGTTAAAATCCTGAAAATATTTCCTAAAAAGAAAATAAAGTTTATTGACATTATCAGGAAAAATGAGTATAGTTTATTTTAGTAAAAGGGAGTAACTGGCGCTTTGAGTAGCGTTTGCGAGCCGTCAATACGATGGAAGAAGTCCATCCGGATCGTGATGAAATGGTGAGACTTTTATTGCATGCAAGAAGCGGTGCAATAATTGTCTCTTTTTTTATTCGCACTGCAGATTAATCAGGATTATGGGGCGCACATCGTGTGAACAGTAACCAATAATCAGTTAGGAGGAATGGCAGTGAAAGCATATTATCAATTATCGGGAGAAGAAGTTTTAAGAGAAGTGAATGGCTCGGAAGAACCATTAACAAAAGAACAGGTCAGTGAAAATCAAAGGAAATACGGCCCGAATGAACTGACTGAAGGAAAAAAGAAGACAACATTTCAGATTTTTTTGGAGCAATATAAGGATTTTCTGGTGATCATCCTTATTATAGCAGCGATCGCATCAGGATTTATGGGAGATATTGAGAGCGCAGCTGTTATTGTTATCGTGATCACAATGAATGCAATTCTGGGAACTGTGCAGACAGTAAAGGCAGAGTCATCTCTGGCAAGTCTGAAGAAATTATCCGGTCCGGAAGCAAAAGTTCTTCGTGATGGAGTGGTTGTCCCGATTCCGTCTTCAGAAGTTACTGTTGGAGACATTATTATGTTAGAGGCGGGAGACTATATTCCTGCAGATGGACGTATTCTGGAATGTGCAAGCATGAAGGTTGACGAAAGTGCATTGACGGGAGAGAGTCTTGGTGTCGAGAAGACGACAGATGTGATTGAACAGGACGAAGTTCCTCTTGGAGACCGTATTAATATGGTATATTCCGGAAGCTTTCTCACGTATGGAAGAGGTTCTTTTGTAGTTACAGAGATTGGAATGAATACAGAAGTTGGTAAAATTGCAAGTCTTCTGAAGACGACATCTGAGAAGAAGACTCCATTGCAGGTGAACCTGGATCAGTTTGGACAGAAATTATCCATTTTAATTCTTGTATTCTGTGCGATTTTGTTTGGAATCAGTGTTTTCCGTGGTGAGAATATTGGAAATGCATTTCTTTTTGCAGTTGCTCTTGCCGTTGCAGCAATTCCGGAGGCGTTAAGTTCAATCGTTACGATCGTTCTTTCTTTTGGAACGCAGAAAATGGCGAAAGAACATGCAATTGTTCGAAAACTACAGGCAGTAGAAGGACTGGGAAGTGTATCCATTATCTGTTCAGATAAAACAGGAACCCTGACACAGAATAAGATGACAGTAGAGCATTATTATGTAGATGGCCAGAGCATTTCCGCAGACAAGATCGATCTCCGGGATCCGTCTCAGAGCAGACTCCTTATCAGCAGTATTCTTTGTAATGACTCTACGAATATTGATGGTGTAGAGATCGGAGACCCAACAGAGACAGCACTGATTAATTTAGGAAGCAGTCTTGGTCTTGACCCGGAAGAAGTCAGAGTAAAGTATCCAAGAGAAAGTGAGAATCCATTCGATAGCGACCGTAAGATGATGGCAACAAAGCATTCATTAAACGGAGTGCCAACGATGATTGTCAAAGGAGCAGTTGATGTTCTTTTGAACCGGACAGACTGGGTTGAGATGAAAGGGGAGACTCATGAGATCACAGAAGAGACAAGAAGAGTAATCGAAGAGCAGAATCAGAAATACTCGAGAGAGGGATTACGAGTTCTTGCATTTGCTTATAAAGAAGTATCAGATGAGACGGAACTTACGCTGGAGGATGAAGATCATCTGATATTCCTGGGGCTGATCGCAATGATGGATCCGCCGAGAGAAGAGTCAAAAGCTGCTGTAGAAGAGTGTAAATGTGCAGGAATCCGTCCGATTATGATTACAGGAGATCATAAGGTGACAGCTGCTGCCATTGCAAAGAGAATTGGAATTCTTGAAAATGAATCCGAAGCCTGTGAGGGTGCAGAGATTGACAAAATGTCCGATGAAGAACTGAAAGACTTTGTGGAAGGGATTTCTGTTTACGCCAGAGTTTCTCCTGAACACAAGATCCGTATTGTGCGTGCATGGCAGGAAAAAGGAAACATTGTATCCATGACAGGAGATGGTGTGAATGACGCTCCGGCACTGAAACAGGCAGACATAGGAGTGGCGATGGGAATTACCGGAAGCGAAGTGTCAAAAGACGCTGCAGCAATGGTTTTGACAGATGACAATTTTGCGACTATTATTAAAGCAGTAGAGAATGGAAGAAATATATATCGCAATATTAAAGCATCCATTCAGTTTCTGCTTTCGGGAAATTTTGGAGCAATCCTGGCAGTGCTTTATGCTTCACTGATGGCACTTCCGGTACCGTTCGCGCCGGTTCATCTGTTGTTCATTAATCTGCTGACAGACAGTCTTCCGGCAATTGCTCTTGGATTGGAACCACATTCGAAAAATGTGATGAAAGAAAAGCCACGACCGATAAATGAATCCATTTTAACGAAAGACTTTTTGATCAATATCGGACTGGAAGGATTATCAATCTGTACCATGGTCATGATTGCATTTACAATTGGATACAAAGACGGTAATGCACTACTTGCAAGTACAATGGCATTTGCAACACTTTGCTGTTCAAGATTGTTCCATGGGTTTAACTGTAAATCAAATCGTCCGGTTGTATTTACAAAAAGAGTCTTTAATAACATTTACCTGATCGGTGCTTTTGTAATTGGAATGATTCTGATCACGCTTGTTGTGACTGTTCCTGGACTGCATAACATCTTTAAAGTGCAGACACTGACATTGTCGCAGTTGCTTACTGTGTATGGTCTTGCGGCATTGAATCTTCCGATTATACAGATGATAAAGGCAGTTCGTGCAAAATTTAGAAAATAGGAGGAACAACAGTATGAAGAAAGTCGAGAAACCAAAGAAGCCATTAATCTTTTACTATTTGATTGCTTTGATTATTCTCGTGCTTCTTAACACATTTCTTTTTCCGAATATTCTAGGAAAGAATAAGGTGAAAGAAGTCGATTATGGAACCTTTCTTACTATGGTCGAGGGAAAAGAAGTATCAAAAGTAGAGTTGAATGGAGACACTATTTATTTTACAGATAATAGCGAGGAACCGAAATATTATGAGACAACAACGTTTGATGATCCAAATCTGGTAAATCGTCTGGAAGATGCGGGATGTGAATTCGGAAGAGTCGCACAGCAGGAGATGAATCCGCTTCTTAGCTTTTTCCTTGTATGGATTTTACCACTTTTGATCTTCTGGGCATTAGGACAGTGGCTTGCAAAGAAGATGATGGCCAAGATGGGTGGAGGTGCAGCAGGAAATCCGTTCATGCAGTTCGGAAAGAGCAATGCGAAGGTTTATGTGGAATCTACAACAGGAATCACTTTCCAGGATGTAGCCGGAGAAGATGAAGCGAAGGAACTGCTGACAGAGATTGTGGATTTTCTTCATAACCCGCAGAAATATACGGAGATCGGTGCAGTATGTCCGAAAGGAGCACTTCTTGTAGGACCTCCGGGAACCGGTAAAACTTTGCTTGCAAAAGCAGTTGCAGGAGAGGCAAATGTACCATTTTTCTCAATCTCCGGTTCAGAATTTGTAGAGATGTTTGTTGGCATGGGAGCTTCTAAAGTACGTGATCTTTTCAAACAGGCGAATGAAAAAGCACCTTGTATTGTATTTATTGATGAGATTGATACAATCGGTAAAAAGAGAGATAACGCAGGATATGGTGGAAATGATGAGCGTGAGCAGACATTGAACCAGTTGCTGACAGAGATGGATGGGTTCGATGCATCTAAGGGTGTTGTGATCCTTGCTGCAACGAACCGACCGGACAGTCTTGATCCGGCACTTCTCCGTCCGGGAAGATTTGACCGCCGTATTCCGGTGGAACTTCCGGATCTTAAAGGACGTGAAGAGATTCTGAAAGTTCACGCGAAGAAAGTAAGACTTGGAGATGACATTGACTTTAATGCAATCGCAAGAGCTGCATCAGGAGCATCAGGAGCAGAGCTTGCAAATATGGTAAATGAAGCGGCACTGCGCGCAGTCAGAGAGAATCGTAAATATGTAACGCAGGCAGATCTTGAAGAAAGTATTGAAACTGTTATCGCCGGATATCAGAAGAAGAATCAGGTACTTTCTTCCAAGGAAAAATTAATTGTTTCTTATCATGAAATCGGTCATGCGTTGGTAGCAGCATTACAGACGAATTCAGCACCGGTTACAAAGATCACGATCATTCCGCGTACATCAGGTGCCTTGGGATATACAATGCAGGTTGAATCAGAAGAACGGAATCTGATGACACAGGAAGAGCTGATCAACAAGATCGCGACACTGACCGGAGGAAGATGTGCAGAAAAACTGATTTTTAATTCTATCACAACAGGCGCATCGAATGATATCGAGCAGGCAACAAAGCTTGCAAGAGCAATGATCACGCGTTATGGAATGAGTGACCGGTTTGGTATGGTTGCTCTTGAGACGCAGAACAATCCATATCTGGGAGGAGACAGCAGTTTAAGTTGTTCACCGCAGACAGCAGCAGATATTGATCAGATGGTTGTAGATATCGTAAAACACGGATATGATACAGCGATGGATCTTTTGGAGAAAAACCAGAAGAAACTTCATGAGCTTGCAAAATACCTGTATGAGAAAGAAACAATTACAGGAGAAGAATTTATGCAGATTTTGACGAGAACGGAGACGTTGGAAGAAGCAGAAGGGAAGTAACAGATGGCAAGAAGCAGAAACAAGAAAACAGAGATTGAAGAAGAAATAGAGAAGCGGATACCGACAACCCGTTACAATCCGGATTATAAAGTCGGATTGACAGCACAGCAGGTGCAGGAGCACAGACTTCATGGCTGGGTAAACAGGGCAGTCGATCCGCCGTCGAAGACAACGAAAGAGATTGTACATGAGAATGTATTTACTTACTTTAACTTAATCTTTCTTGTTCTGGCTATTTTGTTATGTCTGGTTGGATCCTTCCGGGATCTGACCTTTCTTCCGGTTATTATTGCAAATACGTTGATCGGTATTATACAGGAAGTGCGTGCCAAAAAAGTGCTGGATAATCTGACCATGCTAAATGCACCGAAAGCGACTGTAGTGCGAGATGGTAAAAGATCGTTGATTGATGCAGAAGAGTTGGTAGTTGATGATATTGTCATATTTAAAGCCGGCGCGCAGGTATGTGCGGATGCACAGGTTTGTGCAGGTGAGGTACAGGTAAATGAATCTCTGCTGACAGGCGAGTCTGATGAGATTACAAAACATGCCGGAGATCAGCTGATGTCAGGAAGTTTTATTATTTCCGGTCAATGTCATGCAAGACTTGATAAAGTCGGTGAAGATTCTTATATTTCAAAGCTTACACTGGAAGCAAAAGAAATGCAGAATGGTGAGCGGTCAGAGATGATCCGCTCGCTGGATAAATTGGTTAAATGCGTCGGTGTGGCAATCATTCCGATTGGAATCATACTCGTTGCACAGTCTCTGGTATTCCAGAATGCATCATTCCATTCAAGTATTACGTCAATGGTAGCGGCTGTGATCGGAATGATTCCGGAGGGACTTTACCTTCTTGCAAGCGTTGCACTTGCTGTCAGTTCAATTCGGCTTGCACAGCAGAAAGTATTGCTTCATGATATGAAATGTATTGAGACACTTGCGCGTGTTGATGTACTTTGTGTAGATAAGACTGGTACGATCACAGAAAATACGATGAAAGTACAGGAACTTATTCCGACGGAGCAGTACGATACGGAAAAGATGGGATCTCTTCGTCTTATGGTCGGAGATTTTGTTTCAGCTATGACAAACGATAATATCACAATGGCTGCAATGAAAGAATATTTTACACATTCTTCAGGCGCAAAAGCAATTTCCAAGACAGGATTTTCATCTGCGACAAAGTACAGCAGTGCTACATTTGAAGATAAGACATATGTTCTTGGAGCGCCGGAATTTGTACTTCTGGATGATTACGAGCAACATAAGGAAAAAATCACAGAGCTTGCATCTACAGGTGCCCGTGTTCTCGTGTTTGGTACTTATGCAGCAGAGATTGATGGAAAAGCACTGACAGAGCCGGTAACACCGTTGGGCTATATCTTACTTGCGAATCCAATCCGTGAGGCGGCAAAAGAAACATTCCAGTACTTTGCAGAGCAGGGAGTTGAAGTGAAAGTTATTTCCGGAGATAATCCGGTTACAGTTTCCAAAGTTGCAAAAACAGCAGGTATTAAAAATGCTGAGAATTATGTGGATGCATCAAGTCTTGAGACAGAAGAAGATATTAAGAAAGCGATTCTTGAGAAGACAGTGTTTGGACGTGTAACTCCAAACCAGAAACGACAGTTTGTTCAGGCACTTAAAGAGGCTGGGAAAACAGTTGCTATGACAGGAGATGGAGTAAATGATGTCCTTGCTTTGAAGGATGCAGACTGCAGTATTGCAATGGCATCAGGAAGCGAGGCAGCGGCACAGGCTTCTCAAATCGTACTTCTGGAGTCAGATTTCTCTTGTATGCCGCAGGTTGTATTAGAAGGAAGAAGAGTAGTTAATAATATCCAGCGTTCGGCGAGCCTGTTCCTGGTTAAGAATATATTCTCTTTCCTGCTGAGTCTTTTCTCGGTAGTATTTATGTTTACTTATCCACTGGAACCATCACAGGTATCACTGATCAGTATGTTTACAATCGGCATTCCGGCGTTCTTCCTTGCACTTGAGCCGAACAAGAATATCATTAAAGGACATTTCCTGACGAATGTATTCCTGAAAGCACTTCCGGCAGCACTTACAGATGCATTGGCGGTTGGGGCACTGGTTGTCTTTGGAAAGACATTTGGAGTAGGAGAGCAGGATATCTCAACAGCAGCAACAATGCTTCTGGCAATTGTAGGATTTATGATCCTCTATAAGATCAGTGCACCGATGAATAAGCTTCGTGCAGGGATTCTTGGCGGATGTATCGCAGGATTATTATTCTGTAGTATTTATTTGAATCAGCTGTTTGCGATTAGCGGAATGACAACAAAGTGTATCATGCTTTTTGTTGTATTTGCGATCGCAACAGAGCCGGTACTTCGTTATCTTACGATTCTTCTTGGAAAAGGAAGATTCTATTACAGACGTTTGCGCGGAAAAACGCCGTTAGAGGAAGAAGCATAATGTGCAGCGAAAAATGAAAAAACAAATGTAATTATTCAGAACGAAAACAAGATAAAAATCAAGCGGCAGCAGGGAATTATTAATCCTTACTGTCGCTTGATTCTGCTTTACTTTTAATCAAAGAAAGTTTCATGCAGTTTACGTACTGCAAGATCTGCATAGGCTTCATCGATCAGAGCAGTGATGCGAATCTCAGATGTAGTAACCATCTCTGTGTTGACATCAATACTTGCGAGTGCACCGAACATCTTTGCAGCAACACCTGAATGAGAACGAATACCGGCACCAATGACAGAAACTTTGGCAACATTTTCATCAGAATCCAGTTTCTTAATGCCAAGATAGTCTTTGCTTTCATTTAACAGATCCAAAGCACGGAGCATGTCCGATTTTGCAACAGTGAAGGATACAGATTTTGTACCGTCTTTACCAAGAGACTGGATCATGACGTCAATGTTCAGTTTATTCTTATCTAAAAGATTTAAAAGACGGAATGTGCTACTAGGCTCGTTCCCGAGACCGGCAACACGGATTTTGGCTACATTTTTATCGGCTGCCACACCACTGATTAACATTTTTTCCATTTTCGTTTTCTCCCTTACAATTGTTCCTGAATTGTGGTTTAAGCTAGAACATACCAGAAGTTCTACACCGTATTTTTTCGCAATTTCTACACATCTGCTGTGAAGGACTTTCGCACCAAGAGAGGCCATCTCAAGCATCTCATCATAAGTGATCTCCGTCATTTTATGAGCGTTTGGAACAACGCGTGGATCGGCGGTATATACTCCGTCTACATCTGTGTAAATTTCACAGACATCGGCATGGAGTTCAGCAGCAAGAGCAACCGCTGTTGTGTCAGAGCCGCCGCGACCAAGAGTTGTGATATCTTCATACTTATTGATTCCCTGGAATCCGGTTACGATGACGATCTTGTTCGCATCAAGCTCTTTACGGATACGCTCGGAATCAATTCTCTTGAATCGTGCATTTTGATAATTTGAAGTTGTATGCATTGGAACCTGCCATGCATTCAGTGACACTGCACTGACGCCCATGGAAATCAGAGTCATTGCCATTAAGGATACAGAAACCTGTTCACCGGTTGTGAGAAGCATATCTAATTCCCTGCGGGAAGGCTGCTCTGTGATCTGTTTTGCTGTTGCGATCAGATTATCTGTAGTCTTTCCCATAGCAGACAGGACAACAACAACCTGGCTGCCTTCGCGCTGCTTTGCGATACAGCGGTTTGCTACGTTGCGGATGTGCTCCAAATCGGCCACGGAGCTTCCGCCAAATTTCATTACTGTCAGCATATTTTTATCTCCCTTATATTCTCTGACGAATCTGTGTTGCTGGTAATATATAGTGTGAGCAGTAACAGCAAAAGAGTCAGAGAATTTTTAGTTACTGTTCATAGTGGGTGTGAGCAGCAACTTTATACGTAGATAAGTATAGCAAAAAAAAGAAATAAAATACAGAAGAACATTTGTTCTATATATACTTGCAGTGGCATAAAGTGTGTGTTATACTGCAAATTAACAGAAAGCAGGTGAATAAAGATGACTCCAAAAGAAGTAATACCAAAAGTGCAGCAGGACCTTTTTGCAATGCAGGATCTAGAATATCGGGATTTTCACGCAAAACTGATGCCAACAGTAGAGAAAGAATCAGTGATAGGAGTGAGTGTTCCTGTACTTCGAACTTATGCAAAGAAATTCGGGAAGACAGAAGAGGCGAAGCAGTTTCTTAAGATCCTGCCACATCAATATTATGAAGAGAATAATCTGCATGGGCTTCTGATCGAGCAGATTAAAGATTATGAACTCTGTATAGAAGAACTGGAGCGCTTTCTGCCCCATATAGATAACTGGGCAACCTGTGATCTTCTGGCCGTCAGAACAGTGAAGAATCATCTGAATTCTTATATCAAAAAGATAGATCGATGGCTGGAATCAGAGCATATATATACGATCCGATTTGGAATCAATATGCTGATGCGCTATTATCTGGAAGAAGAATTTAAGTTAGAATATCCTGGGAAGGTTGCCGCAATCCGTTCAGAAGAGTATTATGTAAATATGGCCAGGGCATGGTATTTCGCAACAGCACTTGCCAAAAAGTATGATCAGGTTCTTCCATTTCTAGAAGAACAGAAGATGGACGTATGGACACATAATAAGACAATCCAGAAGGCAATCGAAAGCTATCGGATCACGCCGGAACAAAAAGAGTATCTGAGAACTTTGAAGATAAGACAATAATGTTTGTAGGAGGAGAAACAATGGCAGAAAAATTAAGAGTACTTATGATTAATGGAAGTCCAAGAGCAAACGGAAATACTAGTGTAGGACTAAAAGAAATGGAAAAGATTTTTCAGGAAAATGGAGTAGAAGTAGAGACAGTAGTTGTTGGAAATAAACCTGTCCGTGGATGTGTTGCCTGTGGAGGATGTGCTTCCAAGCAAAAATGTGTTTATGATGATGTAGTTAACGAACTGGCTTTGAAATTCGAGAAAGCAGACGGACTGGTTATCGCAAGTCCAGTCTATTATGCATCCGCAAATGCAACATTGATCGCCTGTCTTGACCGCCTGTTCTACAGCACACCATTTGATAAGACTATGAAAGTAGGAGCAAGTGTTGTCTGTGCAAGGCGCGGTGGATGTTCAGCAACATTTGATGAGTTAAACAAATACTTTACAATTTCTGGAATGCCAGTTGCTTCCAGTCAGTATTGGAATAGTATTCATGGAAGAATACCAGGAGAAGCAGAGCAGGATGGAGAAGGAAAGCAGACTATGAGAGTCCTCGCCAGAAACATGACATTTCTTATGAAGAGTATTGCCTTGGGTAAAGAACAGTTTGGACTTCCGGAGAAAGAAGAACGAATTGCAACACATTTTATTAGGTAAAGAAGAGGAGAATTAAAATGAGTTATGTATCTTTTAATGATGTGATAGAATTAAATGGAATTCTTAAAGATAAAGGTCTGAATTTCCGAATTCATCTCAGGGACACTTGTGGAAGACAATCCTTCTGGATCGAACCACTTGGTAATTGTGCCTGCGAAGGACGATATGATGAGATGTATCAGGTGGTAGAAGACTACCTCGAAGGAAAAGGATTTTCCGTGCAGTACGACGATCAGAAGATGAATTTTGTGGTATAAATTTGTATTTAGATGTTTGAATTCTGAGTGATGAAGCAAAAACTTTTGTTGGATAAGGGCGTGATATGGATACTTTATTGCATCGGACACCGGCCCGCTCCTCTTCATCCCTTTGAATGAA
>OCPT01001550.1_pt1 | contig 12674 bp, 8 predicted proteins | sample 1538741 | NCBI WGS metagenome assembly OCPT01 (sample SAMN04571723, study PRJEB22368) | human gut metagenome | biome: human gut; material: stool | host: Homo sapiens | place: Luxembourg | collected 2012-12-06 | reverse complement strand
GTATAGAATACAAGCGTAGAAAGGAGACTTCGATATGTACACAGTACGTTTTCAACTAGAACTGAATGCATCTGAAAAACGGTTTTTGTCGAAGTCTTTTTTCTATGCGAATCGAATACATAATCAGATTGTCCGTCATACAACGAGTCGTCTGAACGCCTTGTTTCATGATAAAGAATATATGGGTGCACGCAAAGCTTATGGAAAAGCTGAATTTTCTGAAAAGAAAGGTTCTGAACTGTCAGCTTCTGAAAAGAAGAAGAAAAAAGAACTTTCGGATATCATGAACAACAAACAAAAAGAATACGGACTTGTAAAAGGAGCTTTGTATAAGTTCGTATCCAGGGAGCAAAAGAAATTCAAGAACTACATCAATTCTCATCAGGCGCAGGCTGAAGCCGATGCTGTATATAAAGGAGTAGAAAAGGTTCTGTTTGAGGATGGGCATCATCTTCATTATCGAAGATATAATGATTTCGACTGTATCAAGCAGAAATGTGCTGCAACAGGAGTGCGTCTTTTAAGATGGGATACAATCTGTTTTATGAAGCACTATTTCAAAGTACGTATTCCAGAAGATGAATATATTCAGAACATTATTTCATCTGTTAATTTGAAAGAAGATGTTGTTTATTCCTTTTTAAAGAGAATCGAATTCAACAGTGGATTCAGATACTATGTTGTAATTACGCTTCGAGGCGACGCACCAAAACGAATTAAACTGTCAGAAGATGGTGGACATCGTACGGGTGTAGACTTTGGAACATCAACGATTGCGACAGCCTCAAATAACGAGGTCCATCTGGAAGAACTGGCTCCAGAATCAGCTAGATATGAAAAAGAGATCCGCCACAGGCAGAATCTGGTGGATGTTTCTATGCGAAAGCATAATCCAGAGAACTATAACACGAATGGGACAGTCAAAAAGGGCAAGCATAAATGGAAGACAACGAAACGATGTAGACGTTTAAAACGCCAAGTTCGGGTTCTCTATCGAAAACAGTCTGCCTATATCAAGACTTCGCATCATACCTTCATTAACAAAGTCGTTCGAAACACAAGCGAGTTTATCCTTGAGCCGATGAATTTCAAGGCTCTGCAAAAGAAGTCGAAGAAAACGGAACGGCAGGATGAAGCTGTATCTGTTCAACAAAAAGACGGCTCTTCAAAGATGGTACGCAAATACAAACGCAAGAAGCGTTATGGACACTCCATCAAGAACCGTTCTCCAGGTCTTATGCAGGCCGATTTAAAAACAAAGGCAACGCAGTATGGAATACCATACTACGAAATCGATATTCATCAATATCGTGCTTCTCAACTTCACCATGATACGGGTGAATATATTAAACCTACTTTAAGTGAAAGATTTAAAACGATTGAAGGATGTAAAGTACAAAGAGATTTGTATTCTGCCTTCCTGATTTGTCATACCGACGACACATTGACTGCACCTGATTTTAAAACCTGCCATCTTGACTTTCCACATTTTGTAAAGATGCAGGATACATTGATTCTGAATATGAAAAAATGTGGACACACAATGAAACACTGCTTTGGATTCTAGCTTAAAGAATCTCTCATCCGGTAGGTCTCAGGCGTAAGCCCTGCTGGATGCAGTATGAGTATACAAAGTACAGTCCATATGGATTGGAAATGCTCGAAAAACAGAAGCTATGCAAAGACTATATGCCAGACTTCGAGTTTAGCTGAAAGCTTTGCGATGCTTCATTTCTCGCATTGTGAGAAAGAGAATCTCGTCATTTTAATGATGAGAGTACGTCATTAGCAAAAATATGCAAGGAGGAAGACTAAATGCCAAAAGCACTATTAATTGCAGAAAAACCAGACTTAATGCGTAAAATTAAAGAAGTTTATGATAAACATAAAAACAAAGTCCCTTATGAAATCGACTTCGAATCACAAAGAGGACATCTGCTTACATTAAAAACCCCAGATAAACTAGATCCAAACCTCAAATCATATTCCTGGGATACGCTTCCGATCAATCCGGAAGATTACGGGGGATTCCAGTACGAAGTGATAAAAGAAAAGAAACAGGGAAATTTCATGACGTCACAGGAACGTTTTGATCAGATAAAAGAAAAAATCTACTCTGGTAAATATGATTATGTTATCAATGCCGGGGACCCGGATCAGGAAGGAGAACTTTTAATTCGTATTGTATTGTCACAAATGAATAACAAACTCCCAATTCTTAGATTTTGGACCAATGACCTTACAGATGCACATATTCTTAAAGCTCTTCAAACAATGAAGGATGATGAAAAAGACCCAATGTTGGTGCGTCTTCTTGATGCTGCTTACTGTCGTCAGCATTCTGACTATAGAGTAGGGATGAATGTCTCAAGAGCTGCGTCGATGAAAGCAAACGGGAAGGTTGCTGCCGGACGAGTAAAAACGCCAACCCTTGGAATGGTTGTTAAAAGAGAAATTGAAATCCAAGAATTCAAACCAAAAACTGTATACGGAGTAAAAGCGGTCTACGACGAAGGATTTGAAGGAACGTTGTTTGCCGCTGCCAACATGCAGACCGCAGATGAAGAGGAAGAAGAAACAGATAAATCGGCAGGAACTATCTGGTTCGAAACAAAAAAAGAAGCAGATGATTTAATCGCAACGCTAGACAAAACAGCTAGGGTTATTGAATATACAGCAAAACGTGAACAATCGTATGCCCCTAAACTTTTTAAGCTTGCAACCGCACAAAGAGAAGCTGGTAAGCTTGGATACAACGCTGCGGATACACAGCGTATCATCCAGGGCTTATATGAAAAGAAAATTATGTCTTACCCACGTACCGGATGTGAATACATTCATAGTGATGAAAATTTCAAAGCGATGTTAAAATCCGCATCAAACGTTCCTGAACTTGCCCCATTTGTAGCCGGGATCACAGATGAAGATATTGCAAGAGTAAAGAAGACGGAGAGATGGGTCAATGATAAAGTAGCAAACGATGAAGGACATACTGCCTTGGTTCCAACAACAGAAGCTCCAAACTGGGATTCTCTTGATAAGGAAGAAAAAGACATCTATATGTTGATCGTCCGCCAGTTTGTTGCTATTTTTCTTCCACCTCTTATTCAGGATAAAGCGACTCTCATTACAGATGTCAAAGGAAGTACATTCCGCAGCTCGGGAAAAACGCTTGTTGATCCCGGTTATACAAAGATTTTTAACAGAAGCTTCTCTGATATGATGATCCCAGTTCATCAAAAAGGAGATAACATTTCTGTAAACAGTTTTAAAAACACAGAAAAAACTTCTACCTGCCCAAAACGTTATACATCTCCAGAGCTTATTGCTGCGATGGAAAATCCAGCAAAATTCTTAGAAGATGAATCACTTAAAAAGCTTGGAAAGAAGCTTAAGATTGGTACACCAGCAACGCGTTCAGGTATTATCGAAGAATTGATTCGAAACGGATATTTAGTTATCAAGAAAGAAGGAAAACGTGAAGTACTTGTACCAACAGACACGGGAATTACAATCATCAAAAATCTCCATGGAACAGCTATCTGTAAAGTAGATATGACTGGTGAGTGGGAAGAGCAGCTTGAAGCTGTAAGAAGAGGAGAGCTTGCTAAAAATGACTTCGAGATGCAGATGCGTGAAAACGTAAGAGCCCTTGTAGAAGAAATTAAAAGCATGGAAATGAAGCCTATCGGTAACGGCCATGCAGGTCAATATACGGAGCTTGGAACATGTCCAAAATGTGGCAAGAAGATCATGAGAGGCCCATCTCGTTTCTACTGCACAGGATATAAAGAAGGCTGTAAAGTCGGAGGGTTTGTAGAGCGTTACGGATCTACAATTGAAAATAATGAGTTTATGGACATGTTAATGAACGGAACATCGATTACAAAAACTATGACATATAACGGCATTACATGGAATCAGAAAGTGAAAGTCGACGCTGAAGGAAAACTTACGTATCCATCGAGTGCAAAAGCAACTGAGTTCAAATGCCCTAAGTGTGGCAAGACAATCATCGAAACAGCCACAGGATATTCCTGTGAAGGAAGAAAAGATAAGAGCTGTGATATTCATGTTGGAAAAAGCATCGGTGGCAAGTTAATCCCTTCTGAACAGTTTGCAAAACTCTTTACAACAGGAAAGACGGATGTTATCGCTGGATTCTATTCTGAAAAGAAAAAGAAGAGCTATGATGCCGCGCTGGAATATAGCGCTAACGACGGCAAGATTGTAATGAGACTCGGGTTTGCCGAAAAAGCGACGAGTTACAGATGCCCGGTTTGTGATAAGCCTATGGTGAAAGTGGGAACCCAGTTGGTCTGCTCAGGAAAGGACGATAATTCCTGTCACTTTAGGATGTTTGCCACTGCTTACAAAAAAGACCTTCCAGAAGAAACTATTGAAAAGATGCTTGAGAAAGTAGCTAAAAATGAAATCAAGGGCGGAGAAACTGCCTTTATTACAGATGCTGAGGTCGATACAGATATGGAATGCCCTTTCTGTGGAGGCAAGATCAAGAGAAACGGTTCTCATTTCTACTGTGAAAATGTACCAGAGAAAACCTGTGGATTTGAGCTTTATCGTTTAAGTGCTGGTCATATTTTAGATGATCACGAAGTGCTTGCACTGGTTTCAGCGGGGAAAACCCCAGACATCAATGATTTCGTTAAGAAAGACGGAAGTCATTTTAGCGCTCGCCTGGAATTAAACTGGGATACAAAAAAAGTAGAAATGAAATTCATTGATGGGGCAAAAGAAGAGTCCTCGTACACTTGCCCTTGTTGCAAAGAGCATAAGCTTATGAAAAACGGATACAAGTTAACGTGCGAATGCGGTTTTTCTGCATGGACGATTGCATCCAAGAAACCGATTACCAAGAAAAATCTAAACTTGTTATTTACAAAGGGAGAGACAGAAGTAATCAAAATGAAAAGTAAAGAAGGAAAGCCATTTGAAGCTAAGATTGCGATTGACTACGACAACAAAAGTACCAAGTTTGTTTTTCCAAAAAGGTAGTGTGGTAAATTACATTTCCATCCTTAATATTGGCGATATATAGTTAATATTGATTTTGCAAATAAGCAATAGAATTCCCTCTCATCCTTAATATTGATGAGGAGGAATTCTTTTTGTTACGTGTCATCTTTAATATTGAATAAGAGAAATAGCCTAAAATAGGGGGATTCCAGAATATTGCAGATATGACAAAATTTAATATTAAGAATGGGATGTAACTAAAAAAATCAGTTTCCGAGTTCAATATTAAATTTGGAATGTAAGTGAAACAGCGTGTTATTTTTTTAATATTAAAAATATAAATGTAACAGGAATGTTCGTGAAAAGAGAAATTAGGGGCATTTTTGTTACATCCCATCTTTAATATTGAAATTAAGAATTTGACCTAATGTTCCTATTCAACCTTAATAATGAAATATCAAATGGTTATGTTTGTTACGTTCCATCTTTAATATGGTTTTTTATAATTCGTCTAAAAATACTCTTATAACTTTAATATCAAATTTGCAACTAATAAACCAAATTACCAGTCATATTTAATATTGACGCATAGGGAACGAACAACGTGTAAATCAAAACGCAGCCTCATAATATACGAGGCACCACTTGGTTTAAATGGTAAACAGCAGATTCCAAGAATTCAGCTTCAGGATCAGTGGCTCGAAGCTCTTGGATATCATGTGGGTGATAAGATTGATGTTCAGTGTACTGGTGACATGATCATCATCAATAAAATGAAGACTATAAAACAAGCGAAGAGGATGGTAAAACAAATATTAAAAAAGACCTCGTGGCGTTAGATGCTGCGGATTTTTTCATTTTTCCAAATATGCTGCTGGAATGCCATTTTTTTGAAAAGTTTCTGACATATATATTGTGAATCAAGAAAAAAGGAGTGGTCAATAATGATACGAGAACAGATTCTGTTTCAATTATATTCAAGAAGAATTATGTAGATATTCAAAATAGCATCCCTCTCCGTCTTAAAACAACGGAGTCTTGGATGCTTTTTAGAGCTTTAACAAGATGGCAGTACTGCCATCTAAAATATGGAGGATGATATTTATGGACGAGAACAAAAAGGATAAAAGAAAGAACATTATTATACTGATACTTGTACTGATTATTGCGTTAGGCGGTTTCTTTCTTTTCAACAGAAAGGATGACGAAAAGCCTCTGGATGTAGATACGGAACAGAGCAGTTATGTTAAGCCGGAAAAGCCTGTGGATCGCAGTAAAAATGTAACTTTGCCAGGTTGGGGTGCATTCAATATTCCTGCCAATACAAAAGAGATTACACAGGGATTTGAATTTCATAATCCAGAAGAGAACTACTGGTATGTTGATAAAATGTCAGTAGACGGCAAGGAAGTGGAAGATCTTGTTGTAGACAGTGGAAATAAAGTGGAATTGAGCCACTATTTGAAACTGAATGGAATTGATTCTGAAGTAAAGTCTGTCGGAAAGTATGACAAAGACTTGTTTGAAATCACAAAGACCAAGAAAGGAAAATACCAGATTGAGGCGATTGGATATTCAGACAAAGTTCAGAATATCAAGGTCAAAACAAAAGACGGTAAAAGTCATAAGATTGGCGTTGAATCTAAGTCTGACTGCTACTACATGACGTTTGCGTTGTATCTAAAAGAAAACGATGAGCTTCTGTATCAATCGGGACTGGTATCACCAAATAACTACATCCAGAAAATGGAGATCACAAAACCGTTGAGAAAAGGTTCTTATGATGCGTACATCGTTATCCAGCCCTATCGCTCTGACAAGAAGACAAAGACAAATCAGGGTGTTGTGAATCTAACACTGAATGTAAAATAATCAAATATACATCTATTCAATGATGGCGGTTCTGCCATCCTTTTGTGTTATATGAGCTTTTATGATTGGGTGTGCTCCTTCCTCCTTTCCAGTGCATCCAGTCATAAGGGTTTATATGATATAGATCCTTATTCTGCCTGTGGGTCATAGACACAGTACAGAAAAAATAATCGCAATTTAATTTTAATTTAGGAGGTAAGACGATTATGAAAAACTTTAAAAATTTATTATTGGCTGGTGCAACAGCTTTAGCTGCATTAGCAGCTCCAATGAATGTGTTTGCAAAAAATGTAGACCCTGCTACTGTGGATAGTCAAGAAACAACTTTAAACTACAAAGTAGGTTCTCATTATACTTGGGAAATCCACTCTGACATTGATTTTGGTAAAGACGGTGGAACGAATGCAACTTTAAATGGTACTGTAAAAACTGGTGACCAAAAAGTAAAAGTAACAGAAAACGTTATTGAGGAAGGTAAAAAACTTCACATTACTGCCCACGGTAGCGGAGCAGATAACGCATTCACTATCACTAACGGAAGTAATACAGTATTAAATTATGCTGTTAAATCTGGAGATAAAGCTGTCGGTGTTGACGGGGATGTATTAGATGTTCTTGCAGGAACAAACACTGGTGAAACAGCTATGGATTTCAAATTAAGCACAACAACAGATACAGCTGAAAAAGCCGGAACATATACTGGTACAATCACTTACGCATCAAGTGTTGTTGATGCTCAGTAATTTAAAGCAGTACGTACAATTGAATATATGAGGAACGGGCTTCTATGACAGGTCTGTTCTTCTTTTGATTCTTTTATAAAATTGCTGATCCAAGTCAGAAATCAAGACGGCAGTACTGCCACCTTTAGAACATTTCTGGTTTAGATCAATGATTTTTCAGTTTCTTAAGTAAATGGAATGGAGGAGAGAACATGAAAAAACATTTTGTATTACTGGGGATGATGCTGATACCTGTGTTAAGCAGTATCAACATGCCTGTGCTTGCGGATGAGGCAACCGTGCCTGTTATGTATGCAGTTTCTGCAAAAATTACACTGATAGATGGTGACATTTCATCTGTTGTAGAACTGGATGAATGTGGTCGAATCAGTGAGCCAGCCCATTATTTGAAGGATGGTTATGAATTTGTTGGATGGATGAATGTAGAAACAGGAAAGATGTGGAATTTTAATGATGTTGTGAACGCAAATATGACATTGAAAGCCGTGTACAGAAAACTAGAAACAGCATCTGGTTCACATGCACCTTCAAAGAGTCAGTCAGGCAATGTAAATACATCTGTAGACATGGATACAGGACGTTGGGTCCTGATTGGTGCGCTTGCCTTGTTTGAGATGGGTCTTGTTATCTATTTAAAGAATTATGCGGATGGAACACAGCCAACGAGAAAGGAGAAATAAGATATGAAACACGTATGTTTAAAAACTGGAACGAGGATTTTGTCTGGCATTCTGAGTATGTCGATGATGGCAGGAATTTTATCCATGCCTGTCATGGCCAACGAGACGGATACATATAAGCCAGTCAATAATTTAAAATTTACATCGAATATTAAAATGAATACTGAAATGGAAACGGAGGAAGATGGCAGTACTGCCACCGACAATACAGTTCAGGAAAGTGAACCTACCTCAAATGAGAATGTATCTTCTTCACAGACTACTGTGGATTCCTCTGCATCGGAAACAACCGAACAACAGACAAGTGGTGAATTAAAGTCTGAGACAACGTATTCTTCAGACAACACATCAGCTACACTTCACATGGAATATACAGATTCTGGTAAAACGTTAGAATTAACAGAAGATTCGAGTGAATTCTATAAGGATGTGTTTGATAAGAAGCTTTTGGTACAGAATGATTCTACTAAGAATGTTTTGGATTTTACGGCAAATTCAAATGGTGTCTACTGTTTTGATGTGAATGTTAAAGATGATAAAGGAACAGTGATCGACACTCAGCAGGTCCGATTCAAGATACTTGATATTGCTGAAGCAGAAAATGAAGAAGTACAGCAAGACGAAAATGCGGTTGCACCTGCATCCGTACAGACAAATTCAACTGTACAGGCGAGTCATGATTCAAAATCATTAGGAGTCAGCTATACAAGCAATGGCAGCTACACATGGACGATTCCATCAGAAATCGATTTAAATAAGCAGGATACTTTGACTGTATCAGCTACAAAAATCAATGAGGAAGCCAATGCGAGTCTGAAGATCAGTGTCAAATCTGAAAATGGATTCAATATGAAATCCAGCTCAGGACGCATGGGTGCTTATAAGATCACAAAAGATGGAAACCAAATCGTAAACAATTCCATTGTTCTTGAGACTACATCATCAGGCACTACGACAGCAGATTTAAAATTTACTGCAAACCCAGTCAACTTTATGACTTCAGGAACTTATAATGACACATTGACATTCAAAGCACAGAATGGATATGCAACAGGAACTGTACTTGAAATCGAAGGAATGAAGTTCATCGTCATGGCTCAGACAGATGATGATACATATATGCTGATTGATGGAGAAAGTCTTGGAAATATACAGTACCAGCCAAATGTAGATTCAGATGGAAACTACAAAGTTGGAACATATGAAACACCGAATGAGAAGCGTCCTGATGGCCAGTATTCCAACACTTATGAAGGAAGCTATATTGATAACTATCTAGAAAATACATGGTATAAACAGCTTCCTGAGAAGCTACAGAAAGCCATTCTGGCAACGGACATCAAGCAGGCTGCATATAATAATACTTCGTCAAATCCAAAATGGAGATGGTTTGATCCAAATGGTGGTTCAAATGGCGACTGGTATTATAATGAGGGTACTACAGAAAATCCGAAATGGGTCATCTATTATAAGGCAAATATCCCAGACGATGCACAAGGTGCCTATCCTTTGAACTGTTGGAAGTACAGTGAAAAAGGCTATAACAACACAACTTATAACACGATTTCAAGACATGTATTCCTGCCAAGCGTTGAAGAAGTATCCAATCTAGTGGATCTAAACAACGCCAACAAGGTTTATAATTTCTTGAAAGGCACAAATAGCTCTGTGAACCACATGTGGTTCAGAGACAGCAATTCCAGCTCGCCTCGCAACGCCTTGTATTTGTTTTACGACAATCGTTCTATGAACAACCACTATGTTACGAATCCTTGGATTGGCGTGCGTCCCGCTTTCACGGTCGATTTATCGACCGTCTCTGTGAGCGTGGTGGATTCTGTAAACTACAAATAGGATGAATCAGGAGCAAGTGCTCAAAACCACGCCTTCATTTCCTCAAGAAATGAAGGCAAACCGACATTTGAAGGTGGCAGTACTGCCATCTTATGAGAAACAAATGTCTGAATGAAGAGGGGAGTATGAGGGGAAACATCCCCTCATGATGATTTTGAATTATGGCAGAAAAGAAGAAAGAGTTGCATCTGTTGAGATATGCAGAGTTGTTTGATGACAAACTTGTGACAGTAAGTGCTCATGCACCAAAGAAGTTTCGCAACAATATCGTGCATGACTTGCAGATGACATCGGAAAATATAGTGAAAAGTATATTCTGGGCCAATGAATATCGGCAGTCCGATATTCAGGAATGTCTAAAATATACAAAACAGGCAGAAATCAACATCCGCTGGATGACGAGAAGACTTGAAAGAGCCAGACGGATGGAGTGTATTACGCCTGTAGAGGAATTGGACTTAGGTGGCAAGCTCGCAACTGTAGAAGAATATTTTGCGGGCTGGTCAGATTCAAATAAAAAACTGAGTGAAGAACTTAGACAAGAAGAACTTAGAAAAAAGAATCTCTAGGTCGGGATACAGGATAGAAACGCCGGTTCGTTTTGGGTTTCTTGAGTGTTTGTTGTACGCTTGGCTTTTTATGGGTCTAGTATCCAGCTCGCCTCGCAACGCAATGAATTTGAATTACAACAATCGTTCAATGAACAACAACAATGTAACGAATACTTGGATTGGCGTGCGTCCCGCTTTAGTAAGCATCCGAAAAGGATGTGCCAGCAGTCAGAATAAGACGATATGTCGAAAAGACCAGAGCATAACATAAAGGATCCTGTATCCTGCGTAATTGACGCAAATCAGTCATGCACGGATCTTGAGCAGACTACAGCTACTCTAGACCACGTGCGTGATTTTTTATGTATTGAATTGGAGTGAATGAATGTACGTACCTGAACATTTAACTGAAATATTTACATTTGAAAATCTGCTTAAAGCATTTCGCAGTTCTGCATCGAATCACAGGCATAAAGAGGATGTACAGGAGTTTTTGAATCATCTGTATCTGAATATCCGAAGAATCGAAAAGACATTTAAAAAAGGAGAATATCCAGAAATTACGTATCACAGCTTTGTGGTCAAACAGCCAAAACTAAGAGTCGTATGGGCTACATCATTTGAGATACGAGTAATTCAGCATTGCTTCTGTGATGTGTTTCTAACACCTTTCTTTGAACAAATATATGTGCCTAGAAACTGTGCATGCAGAAAGGACAAAGGTACAGACTACGCTGCCAACTGTCTAAAAGCAGACTTGAAGTACTATTATCGAGAGAACGGTGGTTCAAATTCAGGATATGTTCTAAAAGCCGACATTCATCATTATTTTCAAAGCATTGACCATGACATATTGAAACGTATGCTCCATCCAATACTTCCAGATGGAGAAGTCAAGGACTTCCTGTTTTATATTATTGACAGCTTTGACAAGGGTGGTCTTCCTTTAGGAAATCAGACAAGCCAGTTACTGGCACTGTATTATCTTCATCCAGTGGATATACTGATTCAGAACAAGTATGGTGTAATGTTTGATTACGGTGCCTTGTTTTCAAGATACATGGATGATTTCGCACTGATTGCAGAGGATAAACAGACTTTGATCGATGCATACAGAGATATAGATTTTATTTTAAGGAATGCATTGAATCTATGCTTCAACGATAAGACAAGTATCCATCCGTTAAAGAATGGAATCGGTTTTCTTGGATGGAACTATTATCTTTTAAAGTCTGGACGTGTGTTAAAAAAGCGGAAGAAAGATGCAAAGGACAGAGCAAAAAAGAAAGTGAAGCTTGCCATCTATTTATATGAAGAGAATATCATTGATGCAAGAAGCTACGGCAACCGAATCACAAGTGTTCTTGCAACCTTGAAAAAAGGAAATGCAGGAGCATTTGAGAGAAGCCTGATTCGTATGCAGGATGCCTGCTTAGACAAACGTAGAAAGGATATTTAGAATAAGAAGCACACAGGATCGTAACAGGTCCTGTTTTTTTGTACCTTCTTAACATCCTCTTTCAACAAATTCAAAATTGCATACTTTAGAAAGTAATGTTTTGATTGGGTTATCCCCTAATAATAGAACTTGCGAAAACGTTGTGAGAGGAAACGAGAAAACATCAAACAATCAATCGAAGGAAACACTTCATCTGACAACGTTCTCGAAAAAGCCTTTAAAATCTTTGGAAGCTCTTAGTTTAAGGAAAATGTGCCAAATCACTGTATCACTTTTCTAAACGTACTTCTTAGTTTAACCGTTTTAGTACCAACTCACTGTATGAGTTTTGTAAAAGAGATTTTTAGTTTAAGGAAAATGTGTTCATTTCGCTGTATTACTTTTCTAAAAGTAACGCTTAGTTTAAGGAAAACGGATGAAAAGACATAAAAAAAAGACCAACAACGGAAGTTGTTAGTTTTGGGGAGACATAAAATGGTAAAATATAGGCGTAAAGGGAAATGATTAAAAAATTAAGGCAATTTGCCTTAAAAAATTG
>OCPT01001546.1_pt1 | contig 12681 bp, 16 predicted proteins | sample 1538741 | NCBI WGS metagenome assembly OCPT01 (sample SAMN04571723, study PRJEB22368) | human gut metagenome | biome: human gut; material: stool | host: Homo sapiens | place: Luxembourg | collected 2012-12-06 | reverse complement strand
ATATAGAAAAAGAGCTATCGCTAGCGGATTTTTTTACCCGCTATTGCGACAGCTCCTTTATTTTTGTTTTTTTATAAAGGTTAAAATGAATTGTTAATTTTTATTTATAAGATATATTCTTTCAAGATTTATTAATGAATTTCTTTTTTTGAAAATCTATTGCATGTAATAAAATAAGAAAGAAGTAATACTGTAATTGTAATTAATATTCCTAAAATAGTTAACAGTGTAGGGTTAAAAGTTATATTAATTTCAGCTAATATTTCTAGCAAAGAAGTAGAAAATACTATTGGAGCAATAGCAATAAACATTAGAACATATCTTCCATTTTCAAAGCCTAGTAAAAGAGTAGCAGGCATTAATATTGCTGTGAAAAATATACCTATACCCATAGTAACTAAAGGAATAACATATATAGGCATAGAAGAAACTAAATCATTTGTTCCTAATATATTTACAATTACAGATAGAATTGTAGATATTATTACCGCAATAACTGTGTTTAATAAGCAGTATATATATTTGGAAAAAATATATTCATTTGTCTTAACAGGTAACGAATATATTAAATAATTCATTTTGCTTCTTTCTTCATAAAAAGTAATTGTATAGGTAGCCATCATTAAATACATGGCACCGGCAAAAACAATCATAGTTGGTTGAACAGCAGCAAAAAATATTCCAAGTGCTAATATAATAAGTAAATTTTTCTTTATAGATAGTAATGAATTAAATTGAAGTTTTACTAAATTACTAATATTATTCATAAATTACTCCCTCCTAGTGTAATATAATAAAATATCTTCAAGAGTACATTTTTCATAAATTGCCTCATCACCAAAAAGTTCATAAGCTTTTTTTCTATCAGATATTAAACCTTCAAATCCAAAGGCGTATTCTTTTAATGAAATAAATTCATTCTTAATACTATTATCAATTAAATCTTTTTTGCTTTTTACAAGTGTATGATTATCTAAAATTTCATCCTTTTCACCTTTAAGAAGTATTTTTCCATTGTATATCATAACTATATAATCAGCAGATTTATCTAAATCTGTAGTTATATGAGTAGAGTAAAATACAGTCATATTATCCATTTCCATGTGGTCTTGCATAAGGTCTAAAAATTCATTTCTTATTATAGGATCTAAACTAGAGGTTGGTTCATCCATTATTAATAGTTTTGGATGATGAGATAAAGCCATTATAAGTTCAAATTGCTTTTTTTGTCCCTTAGATAAATCTTTATATTTCTTAGATTCATCTATTTTAAATTTATTTATATATTTTTTATATAACTCTTCATCCCAGTTAGAATAAAATTTAGATATTATTTTATGAAGATTAACTAATTTGCTTTCTTCTAAGAATCCAGATTCATCACCAACATAAGCAATATTTTCTTTTGTTTTAGTATCTTTATTGATATGGGAATTTAGTATTTTTATTTCGCCAGAATCAGGCTTAATCATTCCAAGTAAAGATTTAATTGTAGTAGTTTTACCAGAGCCATTTGGACCAATAAATCCAGTAATATATCCTTCTGGTATTTCAAGGTTATCTATAGTTAAAGAAAAATTCTTATAATTTTTTTGTAAATTACGAATTTCAATAGAATTCATATTTATACCTCCTCATAAATACTTTTTAAAATTTCAATACATTCATCAAGTGTTACCCCTAGAGCTTTAGCAGATATTATGACAGCCTCAAGTTTATCTTCCATTTCAGCCATGGCAGCTTCTCTTAACCTTTCAGAATTTGAACCGGAAACAAAAGTTCCTTTTCCAATAACTGTTTCAATAAAGCCTTCTTTTTCTAGTTCTTCATAAGCTCTTTTAGAGGTTATAATACTTACTTTAAGCTCTTTTGCTAATGATCTTATTGATGGAAGTGGATCTCCAGGTTTCAAATTTCCATTTAATATTTGATTTTTTATTTGAGTTTCTATTTGCTCATAAAGTGCAACTGGTGATGAATTGCTAATTAATATATCCAAGTGTTCACCTCCGTGTATAAGTGTATATATATATTATATACACATAATATCAATTTGATGATTAATAGTCAATATGCTTTTAGAAAAAGATTATAAAATTAAAAGAGATTATTTTACTAAATAATTAATAAAATAATCTCTTAACTTTAAGTACCTTAGAATATATAAATTATGAAAAGGTTATATAGTTTAGTCATCACTGCAAACGCAAATTGAGTTTTGCAGCTCTATATATTCCTCTTTACTTAATGATTTAATATATTTATCAAAATGATCATCAGAACAAAAATAACCTATTTTATTTTCTATAAAACTTTTATCTAAATTTTTTTTGCAATATAAACAGCGTTTCATTTTATTTACCTCCAATATATGTTAGTGTGAAAAATTTAATTATATATTATTTGAATTTATGATTAAATAATGAAATATTTTTTCCAATGATTATGCATTTAGAATTAGCACCATGACCAATTTCTTCTGTCTTAGCAATTGGTAAATCAGGATTATCTATTATGCTTAGTACTAATTCTTCAATAGTAGGAGTTATATTATTTTCTTGCATTTTACTAAAGGTACCTAGTATTAGCCCTTGAATTTTATCAAAAACTCCCATTTGCTTAAATTGATTTAAAAAGGCAGACATAAGTCCAGCTTCGCCACCCATACTTTCTAAAAGTAAAACCTTATCTGTAAAGTCAGGTATATATTTAGTACCCGCTAACTTTAAAAGACAACGAATATTTCCGCCAACAACAGTTCCTTCTATTTTTGAACCTTGAATAAATTTATAAGAAAACTTAAATAAATCATCTTCATTATTAAGTAAGCTATTAGTGAAGTTAGAAATTTGATTTTCACTATCTGAAGATATAAGATTTCTTATTTGATAAAGATAAACAGGGTTATTACTTTGAGAATAAATAGCATTTAAAACCGTAGTTAAATCACTATAACCAAAGAAAGGTTTAGGATTTTTAGATATGTAATCATAATCTAAATAATCTAAAACTTCGTTTGCAAGGTCACCACCAGAGATATCAAAGATAGCTTTTATTTCATTATTTCTATATAAATCCATAAAGGCTTTTCCCTTATCTTTAGCAGCACCATTAAATGGAGATGTAGTTTCATATATGTAGTTACTACAAATAGGATTTAAGCTTAACTTTTTTAAGAGTTCTAATAAATTATCAATTTTGAATTTATTAGCTATAGGTTGACCATTTGAACAAGCAACTATAGCAATTTTGTCATTTTTATTTAATATAGACATAATTTTTCCTCCATTATAAGAATTAATTTATATTATAGTAGCACTAGAAAGTGGAAACTTCAATTAAATTAAATGATTATAAATTAGTGTATATATGAAGTGCGGAATTAATGAGCTTTGCATTAATATAGTGTGTAAAATGAATTATTGGCCAATAAATTTAAAATTAATTAAAAACTTAGTTAATAACCTGCTCTTAACTTAATAATATATAAGGGGAGGTGTTTTAATGTGATAAAAGATATAGCTTTATATTTAGAGGACTTGAACTTGGTTTCTATAATTCTTAGACTTACAATGGCTGTGATCTTTGGAGGGATAATTGGGTATGGAAGAGAGAGAGAAAGAAGACCAGCAGGACTTAGGACTCATATACTAGTATCTATTGGAGCAACTCTTGCAATGATAACTAATATTTATATGTGTAAAATATATAATGGATATACTGATCCAACTAGACTTGGAGCACAAGTAATAAGTGGAATTGGTTTTTTAGGAGCTGGTACTATTATAGTTACTGGAAAGAATAAAGTAAGAGGGTTAACAACAGCAGCAGGACTTTGGGCATGTGCATGTATGGGACTAGCTATTGGGGCAGGATTTTATTCAGGAGCAATTATAGGATGTTTATTTATTTCTGCAGTTACAGTTGCTCTTGCTAATATTGATAAAAAAATTAATAGAAATTCAAGAAATATAACATTGTATATCTTAGTGAACTCAACTACAGCAGCATCAAGATTATTACAAGATATACAAAGTAAAAATGTAAAAATTAGTGATATAGAAATAAGTAATAACAATGTATCATCTAATGATTTAATAGGGATTTTACTTGGGCTTAAGATATCAAGAGAAGTATGTCATTATGATTTTATAGAGTCCATTACAAATAAAAATGAAGTTATTTTTCTTCAAGAAATAAATTAGAAAAATAATTAAATTGATATTAAAGTAATTTAAAGATTAAATGTTAACTATTGAGAAAAGAATTAAAGTAAATTTTTAATAGCTTATTTTATGTTATAATTAATTAATATTTTGTATGAGTAAAAGGTATAAAGGAGAAGAGAAGATATGAAATTAGCTATTATCGGTTCAGGAATGATAGTAAAGGATTTTTTAGAGATAATGCCATATTTAAACGAAGTAGAATTAAGAGCTATTTATGGTAGAAGAGGTAGTGAGGAAAAATTAAATAAGTTAAAAAGTAAACATAATATTAAAGAAGTTTTTTATGATTATGAAGAATTACTTAAAAGTGATGTAGATACAGTGTATATAGCATTACCAAATAATCTTCATTTTGAATTTTCAAAGAAAGCTTTAGAATATAATAAAAATGTTATAGTTGAAAAAACAATAACATCAAATTATAAGGAAGCTAAAATATTAAATGATTTAGCAAGAGAAAAGAAGTTATTTCTTTTTGAAGCAATTACAACAGAATATTTACCTAATTACTTAAAGGTAAAAGAATTACTTCCCACATTAGGTGATATAAAAATAGTTCAATGTAATTACTCACAATATTCAAGTAGATATAATAGCTTTAAGGAAGGCACTATATTACCAGCTTTTGATCCTGAATTTTCTGGTGGAGCATTAATGGATTTAAATATTTATAATATTCATTATGTAGTTGGATTATTTGGTAAACCTAAAAATGTTGAGTATTATCCTAATATAGAAAGGAAAATAGATACATCAGGAATTTTAATTTTAGATTATGAGAAGTTTAAGTGTGTTTGTGTTGGAGCTAAAGATTGTAAAGCGCCAATTGCAAATAACATTCAAGGAAGTAATGGATGTATATACATGGATACTCCAGTTAATGTTTGTGGGAATTTTAAGATTATAATGAATGATGGAAATACTACTTTGATTAATGAAAATAAATATGATAATCGTATGGTTAGTGAATTTATAGAATTTATAAATGCTATTAAAAACCATGATTTAGATATGTGCTATAAAATGTTAGAACATAGTTTGATTGTAAGTGAAGTTCAAACTACTGCAAGAAAAAAAGCAGGAATAGTATTTAAAGCGGATATTAATTAATAATATAAATACCCCTACTGTTATTAATAATAAAGTAGGGGTAAACTTATTATAAAGATGTTAAATACATAAATATTACAATAGTAATTATAGCAAGAACTAAATCTATAATAGTTAGTTTATATTCTTTTTTTATAAGTGATATAATTATGCAAATAGCACTAACTAAAAGATTAAGAGCAGCTAACATAATATTAGTGAATAATCCAGCTAAAAAAATTGATTCTAATAAGTATAATGCTGTAGTAATAAATAAAATAATTTGTGTAATTTTAATTATTGGACTTTTTTCTTTAAAGTTTTTAAACATAGTATTTCTCCTTAAGTTTTCATCTTATAGTTTTAATATATTTTATATATTCTATCAGATTTTGTTTGAATAGCAAAGTAAAAGTGTAAGGAGAGAAATATAATAGGGAGGTTAAATATGTATTATTCAACACGTTATTCATCACCATTAGGAGCAATAACAATAGCTAGTGATGGAGAAAATTTAATTGGATTATGGCTAGAAGGGCAAAAGTATTTTGGTAGTACTGTATCGGAAAATCTCATTGAAAATAATGATTTAAATATATTTATAGTAACAAAGGAATGGTTAGATAGATATTTTGCAGGAGAAAAACCGAAGATTAGTGAATTACAGTTAGCTCCAAATGGAGGAGAGTTTCGCAAGTTGGTTTGGGATATTTTATGTGAGATTCCCTACGGAGAAACTATTACTTATGGTGAAATAGCAAAAAAAGTAGCATTTAAAATGAATAAAAAAAGTATGTCAAGTCAAGCAGTTGGTGGTGCTGTAGGACATAATCCAATATCTATTATTATTCCGTGTCATAGAGTCATGGGTACAAGTGGGAATCTTACTGGATATGCTGGAGGTATTGATAAAAAAATAAAGTTACTTGAGCATGAGGGTGTAGACATTTCTAAACTTTTTGTACCAGCAAAGAGAAAAGGTAATTAGAATTATATTGTAGAGAATTACCTATATATTTAAAGTATAAAGTTAAAGCCTTGATATAGTAAAAATATCAAGGCTTTTAACTTTGTTAGATATATAATTGGTGCCGGCAGAGGGAATCGTGAGAGTGTTTTTCTACTAATTTTTATTAACACTTAAAAGTTACTATTATCAATGCTTTAGAGGGGATAATCACTAGATGGTTTTTAATATTTTTTACCGAAGAAGTGGGAAAGATAGTGGGAAAAATAGTGGGAAACTTTTTAGATTTAGTGGGAAAATAAAATAGACTATATAGCGATAGTCTATTTAAACATACTATTGATTTTTTCATATTCTTTAAGATTTTTTTCTTTATTAATTTCAGCATATATTTTCATAGTAACATTTATATCAGCATGACCAACCCAATCCATTACAGTTTTAATATTAATATCATTGCTTATACAGTTAGTTATAAATATATGTCTTAAACTATGATAGTTTATATCAGCTTCTATACCAGCACGTTTTAAAGCAGATTTTAATCTTCTATTAGGTTGTTTATTATCTATGTATTCGCCATGCTCCTTACAAAAGATTAATTTATTATCAAAGTATATATCAGCATATTTTAATTTATTTTCTTTATTCTTTTTAATAATTCCTTTAAGAATTGGTACAAGCATAGAGGGGAATGGAACTTCTCTTATACTTGTTTTAGTCTTTGGTATAGTTACTCTATTCTCATATATTCTTTTATTATCTTTAGTTAATTCACCGGTCCATACTAATTTTACTGATTTATTTATATTGATTAATCTATTATTGAAGTCTATATCCTTTTCTTGTAGTGCCATAGCTTCTCCTAGTCGCATACCACACATTAAGCCTAGTAATATTATTCCTTCGCATTTATCGCCTTGTAGAGCCTTTATAAGGTCTTGTTGTTCTTTTTCTGTTATATAGTTTATTTTCTCTTCAATAACTTCATGAGTTTTAGGATATACTATACCAGTTACAGGATTAGATTTAATTTTATTTATTGATACAGCATATTTAAAGCAATTACTTAAAACTTTGTTTAAGTTCTTAACTTGATTAATAGTATGATTTTCTAGCAATTTATTAGTTATTTTTTGCAAATATAAAGTATCTATATTAGTTAATTTAGCACTATTTAAGTTTTTAGTAGGCTTTATGTAGTTTCTATATATTCCTTCAATTCTATCAAATGTAGAAGCCTTTAACTCTTGTTTTTTAATATTCCATAACCATTCATAAAAGAAATTACCTAAAGTAGAATTATCACTATGAACTGTATTACTTTCCTGGAACGCTTTTAATTTTTCTTTAGCTTCTTTTTGAGTTTTACCGTAAATATCTTTTCTTAATTGTTTTCCTGTTAAAGGATCATAGCCAGTGGTAATAGTAATACGCCAATACTTTACACCATTTTTAACTATCCACTTAGCAGAACCTTCTCCATTCGTTCTCTTTGCCATTCTGGATACCCCTTTCTATTTATCAATATAATTTATCATTTAAATTTAAAAATGCTTATATAAGCTAATATTTATATTACAACATGCCCCGGTAAAATACCGGCTCAGATTAAGTTGAAATTTGATTTGAGGTCACTAAAAGCAACCTCGAATTTTAAATATAAAGTGGTTTTCTCCATAGGTGGAGAAATTGTTTTATTTTCCCAACAACTTGGGAATAATTTTATTTTTGAAAATAGCGAATCACGATTTACTCAAATGTAAGTTATTGTTGAGTAATGTTGAGGAGTTTAAGTTAAGTAGTTACTACTAAAAAATATATGGTATCTATAATTTATTATTTGTTATCTTTAGAATATTCTCTTTCTAATTCAAATAATTTAAATTTTAGAAAATTGTGAATTTCCTTCTGTAATCCATGTAAAACATCGTTACTTAATAATTCTTGAACATTTTTACCAAAAACAAGAAGTATATATGATTTTAATATATCTATAGATTTTTTGTCTAAATCATGTATTTGTTCTATATAAAGTTCTGATACTAACCTGTCTAATCTATCTATTTTTTGTATGTCTTTTTTATTAGTTTCTATAAATTCTAAAAAGGTATTAAAATCTATACCGGCTAATGCTTTTAATAATTTTTCTTGAACATCAATAGAAAGTTCTAAATTGCCTTTTACACATTCATCAAGTAATTCATAATCAATCTCTAAGTCCTCTGACAATACTTCTAAAGTGTCTGCAAATCCAATTTTTTTTAAGATAGGCAATTCCAAGGAGTCAATTAACCTTTTGGAAAGAGTAATATCTACTTCAAAAAAGGAGTCTATAGGGGTCTCAAGAGCAGCAGCTATCTTTTTTATTGTATCCATTGAAGGAGTTGTTTCTCCTCGCTCTATAGAGGATATTAATTGACCGGTCTTATTTATTCTGCGACCAAGCTCTCTTTGGCTTATTTTTTTCTGTTGTCTATAAATTTTAATTTTTTCATTTACACTCATGAATATCAATCCTCCTAGTTAATATTATCTAGCAACAAATATAATTTGTCAAAATAAAAATAAAAAAGAATATTGACAAGTAAAATTTGTTGATGTAAGATTTATTTGACAAGTTTAATTTGTCAATGGAGGTGCGAAATGATTAAGTATAAAATTAAAGCATTAAGAGTAGGAAAAGGATTTAAAGCTGGAGAGTTTGCAGAAAGAATAGGCATATCAAGAGAGTATCTACGATTAATAGAGAATGGAAAAGCTAAAAATCCAAGTAGAGAAATTATGACAAAAATAGCAAAAGAACTTAATTCAGATGTAATTACATTGTTCTTTAGTGATAATGACTAAACGCAAGTATCTGTTAAGTGGATATCTAAACTAGTCGTACATGGTGTACGAGAATATTTAATCTAAAATCGTTATAAACGATTTTGACAATTTAAATTTGAATTGTCAGATAAGAATTATATGCATATCTAAAAATTTTCGCTATAAGTTGCGAAAATAAATCATATCAAAAAGACACTACAGAGTAAGACATAAGTAAAGTGCAATACTTTATGAGAATAGGACAAGCTCCACTATAAAATCAAACTACAGTGGTTCTAAGTAGATGTATTGGAAAAGATAAATATAGCTGAGTGAACGAAACGTTCTATTAGATTAAATTATGGAGGGATAACATGGAACAGTTACAAGAACAAAATAAAAAGATACAAGAATACAGAAGAAAAGTTTTAGAAAAGACTTGTACACCAAGAGAACTTGCAGAAGCATGGGGGATTTCATATACAAAGGTTTTAAGATTAGCAAGGATAGAAGGAGCACCAGTATTAAGATTTGGTAGAGATATTCGATTTGTACTATCAAAGTTAGATGATTTTTTAGAAGAACATATAGGAGAAAATTTGTTATAGAAAGGTAGTAAAGGTATGAGTATTAAGATATTAAGTTTATATATATCAAATTGCAAAAGCATGGACAAAGAGCCTTCATGGGAAGGATTAAGGCTATTTAATAGGGTGTTTAAGTAGGTGGTATTAGTGTCAAAGGATAGATGGGAGCAATTTAATGAAATTGCTGATAACACTGAATTAACAGGAAATGAAAAATTATTGATGATATTAATTTTTAGGTATTACAGTCCTAAGCATGGGTATTCATATCCAACCCTAGAAACTTTAAAAGAGAAAATGGGTTATTCACATACTAGGTATGTATTAAAAAATATTAAAAGTTTAGTTGATAAGGGTTATATAAGAAAAGAGACAGTTAAACAGAATAATAGATATTATATTTTAACTGAAAGTGATGTACAAAATATACCTAAGGTACAAAATGTACATAATGTACAAAACATACCTTTTGATTATGTACAAAATGTACCTACAGCCAACGTACAAAATGTACCTACTAAAAGAAAACAAAAAGAAAACATAAAAGAAAATATATATAGTGATTTAGACAATGAAGATTATGTCAATAAAATCAATGAAGAATTAGAAGAGGATTTATTCAATAGAATTAAAAGCAATTATGATCCAGGAGCAATAAAAAAAGAATTAGATACTCTTAAAGATAAAGGATTAAGTAAATTAGATTTATTAAAAGAGTTAGAAAATAACTTAAAAATTAAATCTATTGAAACTAAAAAAGAAAAGTCTAAAGATGTTGAAGATATATTTAATTACTGGAATAGCAAAAAGATAATAAAACATAAAGAGATAACTCCGGTAATTAAAAAAGAAGTTACGAAAGTTTTAAAGGAATATTCAGCAGAAGAGGTAAAACAGGCTATAGATTTATATAGTGAAATTCTTAAAAGTGAATTCTATTTTAGTTATAAATGGAGTCTAAGTGATTTCTTAAAAAGAAATAATGGTATAAGTACATTCATGGAAGAAGGTTCAAATAAGGTCAATTATGAAGAATGGAAATCAAAGAAAAAATCAAATAATGACACAAAGATAGATTTTGATGATGAAAAGTATATTATTTAAAAAATGAGGTGTAAGAAATGATAAGACAAGAATTAATAACATTAGAGCAAGAGGTTTTAGGTGGTCCTATAATAGATAACTCTTTATATCATCACTTAAAAGAGAATGTTAAAGAAAGGATGTTTGTGGTTCCAGAGCATAAAGAAATATTTAAATTAGTAAGTGGAATGTTTGAAAAAGGGTTAGAGGTAAGCGTAACAGATATATTAGTATATGCTGATAAAAATACAGCTCAAATGGGAGGAACAAGCTATATAGCTGAAATAGTAAGTAGCACTGTTAATAATACTGCATATCCTCAAAAAATTAAATTTCTTGTAGATGAATATAGAAAAAGAATGATAAAAGAATCATATACAAGAGTGATAAACTCTAATACAGTTGATGAAATGATAGATATTACGAAAAAAACATTAGAAAATGTATATAAATGTGAAATGACTAAAGAACTTGACACTGATTGTATATATAACAATTATCTGATTGAAATAGAAAACTATAATAAATCACAAGGGTTCAAAAGCAATTTTTATAGTTTAGATGAAATAGTAGGTAAATTTCAAAGGGGAAGACTTATAACAGTGTTTGCAAGAAGTGGAGTAGGTAAAAGTACATTTGCGATACAAACTGCTTCAAATATGGTTATACAAGGTAATAGAGTTGTTTATGGAAGTGGAGAAATGTCTGTAAAGGAAGTCTTAGACAAAATATCTTCTAGTAAGTTAAATATAAAGCATTCTAAATTTACGGAAAATACATTGACTAGAGAAGAAAAAGATAAGGTAAATAGTTTAATGGTTAAGTTAATGGAAAATAGATTTTATATAACCAATGAAACTGATATAAATAAGTTTTTAAATGAAGTTAGATTGTACAAGTTAAAAAATGGCTTAGATGTACTATTTGTTGATTATGTAAACAAGTATGTAACTGGTATAAGTGGAATTACATTAACTGAAAAAATAGGACAAGTTACAAGTATTTTAAAAGAGTTTGCATTAAAAGAAAAAGTATGTGTAGTGTTATTAGCACAAGCAAATAGAAAGTCAGATGGCAATTTAAATTTAGAGTATTACGAGAAATTGGAAGTTAATGATATACAAGATAGTGCGAGAATAGAGCAAGATAGCGATCAAGTAATTGCATTGTATAGAAATATAAAATTAGATAATCCACAAATAAGAGAAAATTTAAATAAAGAAGGAAAATTAGATTACAACTCTAAAAAAGCTGAAAAAAATCCAAATTGTATAAACTTAACTGTATTAAAAAATAGACATGGGAAAAAAGGAACAATAGCTTTAAATTGGGAAGGAGATTATTCAAGAATAAGTAACTTCATGAGATAGAGAGGTAATATTTATTATGACACTAGAGGAAGTAGAACAATTAGAGGACGAATTAAATAAATCAAAAACAGAAACCTTATTAAATGCTATTGATATATATAGAAATGAGAAAGGTATGGAAGACTTAAAAAAAGATGTAATGAAGGGGATTGTAGAAGTATTTAACAATAGTTTTAGAATGTTAGAGCAGTTAAAAAAGGAGTGTGTACAAATTGAATCAAAGAAATAATTTAAGAAAAGTAAGATGGGTTTCAAAAGTTGAGTATTGTTATGGTTATAAAAGCTTAACAGAAGAACAAACTTTTAAGTATGTAAATATAGATAATTATATTTATGATCCTGGAACTTTTAAAAAAGATTTAATTGAAGAAATTGGAGAAGAAAACTTTAAGGCGTTAGAACCTGTTATAAATTATGAATATGGATATTTCCATAAATGGATAGTTGAATATTTAGGAAATGTGAATGAGGGGTTAAAGACCAATATACAAGCTCTAGTTGAAACAGAAGAAGGAAAAGTTTTTACAGTTAATCCGATTAAAATA
>OCPT01001543.1_pt1 | contig 12729 bp, 13 predicted proteins | sample 1538741 | NCBI WGS metagenome assembly OCPT01 (sample SAMN04571723, study PRJEB22368) | human gut metagenome | biome: human gut; material: stool | host: Homo sapiens | place: Luxembourg | collected 2012-12-06 | reverse complement strand
CCCGAAGCACTTAGGCTAGTCAATAAGGGCTTTTGTAAGCCCGCTGCTTTAGTCGTGGGTTATTGACTTTATTCTCCCTTTTATTCCTTGGCCTTATAAGCGTAAGCAGCATATGCTTTTCGAGCTGTTTTGTAGCCATATCCTTGCGCGTCATCTAGGATTTCTCCTGTGGCTGTAGATATAATACGAAATCGTTTTTCATAAGTATCATATGCCGGCACATTATTCCAAGGTTCTCTTTCATCAATAATTCCTTCATGATGGATTTTAGCTGTATATTGGACAGCTTTATATGTTTTTTCCATTTGTTTTCTCCTTTTTTGTCCCTAAAAATAGTGATAATTATAGAGATAAAATTTTTTCATACCAATCCTTTTTCTCTCTTTAGCTTAGCACAATACTCTTTTGGCAATTCTAAATTCACATGAAAACAACGTATATCTCTATATGTAGAATCATCATCTTCCATTTTATAAATAATAGACTAACTAGCTTCGTTCAAAAGGCGAAGTCCTTCCTGCTTGATATTGATAGCGGCATTGATATCTCGTTCATGCTCTGCACCACAGTGTGGGCATGTCCATTTACGAATGCTTAGATTTTTCAAATCTTCGTTCACACAACCACAGACGCTGCATGTCTGTGAGGATGGATACCATTTGTCTACTTTTTGTAGGCATTTGCCACGTTCTGCCATTTTGTAATCCAGCATTTTGGTAAACATACCCCAGCCGTTATCAAGAGTGGCCTTGCCATTGCCGAAGCCTTTATTGGCAATAGCCTTCATGTTCAAGTCTTCAATCAGAATGGCATCGTACTTGTCTGCCAGCCTTGTACTCTCTTTATGAAGATAACCTCTCTTTTTCCTTCTGTAGTTCAACAAATTTACGGCAAACAGATTTTTTTGTAGGAAAACATCTTTGGAACCCTGTACTTTTAGATGCATCCCAAGAAGTGACATCAAAATTTACAATTTCTTTTTTTATAAACATTTCTCTAACAAGTTCTGTGCTGTAAGGCTTTAATTGCTCAGCTTTTTTATGAGGCTTAGCAGAAGACTCATTCGATGAACATCCAATAGATAATAGCAGAATAAGTGTGGCACCAACTGTATACAAGTTTTTTAACTTTTCTTTTTTCATTTGTTTTCTCCTTTTTTGTGTTTCTCGATATTTTTTTGAATGTGGTAGGCTACCGCACTCATTTCAATTTTTTCAGCATCCTCGTACAAAGTATCCTCTGTTTCTTCAGCACTTACCATATGAATTTGTGTTATAAAGGTAGTCATGCAAAGAATGCATACAAGAAAATTGGATGTTAACTTTCTTATCCTTCTCATACAGCTTCCCTCTCACTTCTTTTTATCCAATTGTTTTGGCTTGATGTCTCAAAAGCCATTTCAACCTAGTGTTCCTGATCTCCTGAGAATGACAGCGTACCGCTTGGAATTCTGCGTTTTTATCTCCTATAGCAATAAATAATTTCTTTGCTCTTGTTAAAGCTGTGTAGAAAAGATTCCTTTGCAACATGATACGGTTGCTCATAGACAGTGGCATAACGACAGTGTGGAATTCGTTTCCTTGAGATTTGTGTACAGTAATTGCATACGCGAGCATAAGCTCATCCATGTCGTTAATATCATATTCGATTTCGTTTCCATCGAAATCAACAATCGCAACCTGCTCATCTTCATCGTATTTTGTGATATATCCGATATCCCCGTTAAACACGTTCTTATCGTAGTCATTGGTCATCTGCATAACTTTATCCCCAATGTAGAATCCGCCACGTTCATTATTGCATATCTTTTTATTCTTCCCATTTAAGACATTCCGGATTGCAATATTTAATTCAAATGTTCCAATAGTCCCTTTCTTTTGAGGGCAAAGAACTTGAATATCTTTTGGGCTTGTTCCATATACTCTCGGTAGTACTTCCGTTACCAAGTCAACAATCGTCTTAGCACTTTCTCTGTCGTCTTTTGTTCTCTGTCTTAAATAGTCATCTTCCATCTTGTTTGTTGTTTCCGGGCATTCTCCATTATTGATGCGGTAGGCATTCTTAATAATACGACTCTGTCCTGCTTGACGGAATATTTTAGTGAGTTTTTTACATACTACGACTTCTGATTCAATCATATCTTTAAGAACATTTCCCGCCCCGATAGCTGGCAACTGGTCAATATCCCCCACCATAATCAATGTTGTAGTATCGCTTACAGCTTCCAATAATGTAGCGGCAAGTTCAGCATTGATCATAGAGCTTTCATCTACAATTAAGACATCTGCATCTACTCTTGATTCTGCAGACATTTCCCCAGGTGTTAATCCGAGGAGGCGGTGCAATGTCATAGCTTCGCGTCCTGTAGCGATAGTCATCTGCTTTGCAGCTCTTCCTGTTGGAGCGGCAAGCTTAACCGATGCCTTGTTCTTTTCGAACGCTTCTATGATCTCTCTCATAATTGTAGTTTTTCCTGTACCAGGGCCACCGGTAATGATCATAAACTTATTAAGAAAAGCTGCCCGAATTGCTTCAATCTGTCCTTCGTCATATTCTACTTTTGCTTTTTTAGCCTTTTTTAAGATCCTTTTGATTTCCTTATCCGCATTGATGGAAACGTTGCGGGGGCTATGCATTAGGCGGACAACATTTTCAGCAATGGATTCCTCTGCATCGTAAATAGGTTTGCACGCTATAGACGGAAGCTTTGTCTCAATATCCATAAATCGAACAACGTGATTTTCATTCTCAAGTTCCGGGAAAAAGTCAGAAATAATACTAGCTGGAAGTCCGAGTAATTTCCCGGTTAAAGTGGCAAGCGTCGCTTCATCGAGATAGCAGTGTCCGGAACTGGCTTCTCGATCTAAAGTATAAGAAATTCCGTTGCTAATTCGATTGTATCCATCTTTTTGATATCCCATTTGTAAAGCGATTTCATCAGCTTTTTTAAATCCAATTCCATGAATATCATTGATGATACAGTATGGGTTCTTTTTAATTGTATCGATCGTTTCCGACCCATATCGTTTGTATAATTTGTTAGCGAGATGCTCTGTTACTCCGTTATTACGAAAGAAAATCATGATATCACGGATATCTTTGTTTGCCTTCCAACTTTCGACAATCATGTTCTTTCTTTTTTCTCCGATGCCAGAGACTTCCATCAGTCTATCTGGCTGAGTATCGATAATCTCAATCGTCTTTTCTCCAAATTTCTTTACAACACGCTCAGCATACGTTTTCCCGAGCCCTTTAATTATATTTCCCTGTAAGAATAAAAGGATTCCCTTTGCATCTTTCGGGATTTCTTCTTTGTATGACGAAATTACGACCTGAAACCCGTATTTGTTTTTCGTCCATGTACCACGGATCGTAAATATTCCTCCCACGTACGCATTCGCCATAACCCCACTAAAGTTTAAGTTCCCGTACTTGTTATTGCTTGCAGAAAAAACAGTATATCCACTGCCATCTTGCGCTGTCCCTTTCTTAGGATAAAGAATGCGACTTATTTCGACTTTTAACTCTAATTCTTCGCCTTCTTTGACCAGCCCTTCTAATGGGTTGCTTATATTTCTATCTGATTTTACAAAATTATCGCTCATATATGTATTTCAACTCTTTTCTCAAATGTCTTTTTTATCAGTCATTATATATATGTCAGATTTGTACATATATTTATTTCTTACATACAGACAAAAAAGAGAAAACCACTAAATACAATGGCTTCCCCATAGTTTTAATATTGATTACAAAAGCTTATCGCTCTTTGCTCTATTACACTTCCAACATAATGTTTGCAGATTATCTTCTTTCGTTAGTCCGCCTTTTGCAACAGGAATAATATGATCAATCTCCAGTAGCAGATTTGGCTCGTTGTGTGTTGAGTTACCGCATTTGCAGCAAGTGAAATTATCTCGAACCTTAATTTGCTCTCTTAATTTTTTTGTCATTAAAGCCCTTTGTTCTTTCGAAAATGCACTTGCAGTAAGTTTACTTTCAAGAGCTTTAATCAATTCTACAATTGTTTCTTCGGTCATTGGAACGGTAAATGTTCTTTTTGCCATTCCACCACCAGATGTATATGAGAATTTATACGCTACAGTTAATACCTCTTCACTGATGTCCGCAAATCCAAGTCTAGTGTAAAATCCAGCTTCATCTTCTTCCATGATGAATGAAGGAACATCCGTAATATACTGTTTATAATCAGCTTTATATCTTTCGATAATCTCTTTTGCTTCTTTTAATGTTTCTAACTCTTCAATAAGTAATTGGAGCTTTTGGATTTGTTCAGGATAATTAGCTTTATTCGGATAGAAATTCTTAATTACGTATTCAAGAGGATTGTTCTCTGCACTAGCGAATACCTGAGAAGAAACTTCTGCTGTAAATGGCGTTATAGTTTTCTTATATGGACGAATATATTCATATTCATCTTCTGTTTCTGTTTCCGTTCTTGCTACGCGGGTACCGAACAGCTTCGAAATAGATTGTGCTTTTTCGTTGATATATTCGTTAAATTCTCGCTGAGAGCTCATTAGTGAATCGCAAGTAGCTTTTATTTTCTTGAAATCATCTGATTCATAATACTCGACAATACGTTTATTTCTGGCTACTTCTTTTTCAATATCTGATTGAATGTTTGCGATAAATTTCTCTATAATATCCCATTCTTCACTATCAGCAGTTTTAATTTTCTTAATGCTGTTTACAGTCCTATCAAATAATTTTCCAATTAAGTCATCCACTTTATCGCCAGAACCTTTTATCACAAAAGAATCTTTTTTATCATTTACAAGGTCAACAATTTTGTTAACTTTGTCGTAATACTCGTGCTGTTTAGCCTCTAATTGTTTCTTGGCTTGTTCCTTCAAATACCTGTTTAACTCGCTTTTATTCATCAATAAAGTAGGGTCATTCAAATATTTTTCAATATCGTTTCTATATAGCGAAATTATTTTGTTCATCGGGTTCTTCCCGGCTGGAGTAATATAGGCAACTTTAATTCTATAAGCCTCCGAATTTTTTAAAAGCGTGCGAACCTGAGGTTCAATTTTCTTTTTATACAATCTCTTGAATTTTGAATCCATGCCATAAAAATTATCATTAAGGAATTCATTTATTTTCTTTGCATAAAATTCCTTAAAACTCACTCCATTTTCTGCTTCATTTAATGCGTTTTCATTTTCTTTGAAATATTTAAGCTCATCGTATTTTCCTAATGATTGACGGCTTTTTACAGTTACGCCAACATCAATAAAAGGAACAGCAAGCCATCCCGAAATACCAAGATCTGCAAATACCATATCTTCAAGCTCCTTATATTTCTTTTTTTGCTTTGATTTATATACAAACCACGCAACAATACAAAAAATTATTAATACAAACATATCCTATTTTTTCTCCTATCAAAATGATTTTATGTATATCTCTTATTTCTTACTTCGATTCTTTCTTAATTCAGCAGCAAAACGATTTGTCCCATATTCTTCTGACGGCTTGCTTCGAGTTACAATACCAGGGCTTCCCTTAACTGGTCTAGCGCTTACTTCTGGAGCAGTCTTCATGCGACTCAAGCGGTCTTCGGCAGCTTTCGTTTTCTGACGCCCTCCGTTGCCAGATACTCTCATTCTTGGACCATAGCGCTGATCAGGAGTAGTGGCTTGTACTTCAATTGGTTTTCCGTTTTGTTTGATTTTGTCCATATTCCTTATGCCGTTGCCGTTGTTTGAGACAACAGGACCTGCTCTTCTGCTGCCATCGACCCTGAACATTTCGTTATGTTCTTCTCTATATTTATCCTGATTTATGGCTGCTCTCCTTTTAATTTCCTTATCTACTTCAGTCTCCGTTCTGTGGATCCCTGTAAATGCACCAACAAAAGAAGACACTTTTTTCTTCGCGACTTTCTTTTGAATTTCTACATTCCCTTTATCAATATTGAGAGTCATATTTTTCTTGAGATTTTCTAATAATGATGCCATAAAGCACCTCCTAATTAACCAAATTTATCCTTTAAGAAGGATGATAATGAGTAATAACAGATAAAAATACCGCAGATATGAACAATAGATGCCTCCGTTCTAAACGGAAAGAATAAAGCAATAGTTCCTGCGAGTGTAAAAATGACAGCGCTATAGACCTTAATCATCTCTTTTGCGCCAATTATATCAGAAATCCCCCAGACAATCATAAGAAGACTTCCTATAACGCAAATAGCGGCTCCGCCAGCCCCGTTGTTTATGAAAAGTATTACTCCTGCTGCAACAAATGCGGCAACAAGCACAAAGCTAACGAGTTTTTCTTTTATCCCGACACTTTTTTCATTACCAAACTCTCCATATAACATAACAAGTGCAAAAAGTATAACACCAATTCCTAAAAATCGATTGATTACGATTGCCCACGATGCGGGGACTGCGAGCATTGAAGCACCGCAAAAACATGTGATCATCATCTTAGCCTGTTCTTTAGTAAATGGACTATCTTTCAATTCTTATCACCCCTCTTTTATATATGTTAGATTCTTTTCGTTTGGCTTACAAAAACTTGATCCTTTGGTTGATTTCTTTCTTTCTAAGTTTTACTTACACTTACGTTTTTAGCATCCACAATTTTATAATCCGCTTCCATCGAATCCAGAAAAGTTGTTTCATCAAGCGGTTTTTTCGTTTCTTTTTCCCAGCTTTTTAAAACGGAATTATATTTGTAGCCATGTTTCTGAAGGTTCTTCCGGATCTCGTAAGCATGGAAAACCTGGATGAGTTTTACATCCTGCTTATAGTTGATAGGATGTGGTCGATATTCCTCTAACATCCTTTTTACCTTTCGACTATCACTGGCGTCTGCTGTGGCATTTATAAACTGCCACTTATTGAATAACCCTATATCCAAGGCGGTAAAGAGTAGTTTCTTATAAACCTTGTAAAACTCCTGCCCGTGTGGCTTAAATGAATGAGATGTGTCATCGATAAAATTAATGTGATGCGCCAGCTCATGAATAGATGTTACGACCAGCTGATCTTCCGTGCGGGAAAGATTGAATACCCGAATATGCCTATTTTTTGGGTTGTAATCTCCGTGTTTTGACTTGAGTTTTTTATTTATATATTCCACGTAAAATGCTTTGTAAGCTTTCTGCTTTGGGGAATGCGGATACGCATACTCTACTAAGTCGTTAAGCAATATTTTTACTCGATACAATTGTTCTTCACCTCCAAAACAATGTTTTTCAGATTTTTCCTTATATCTTCCATATGAATTTCTCATGGCAAGATTTTCTACAATATATATGTCAGATAATCAAACTTGTACGCAAACAATGCGACGAATATGAGCTATATATTCAAATACAAAAAAAAGAAAGCCCAATAGCTAAGCTCTCTTTCTCTTTTAGTTCAAAAACACTAATCAAAACATACGGCGTATTATTCTTGAGTTTTTGAATTTTCATTCATTACTTCCACATTTGCAAAGGCTTCCTTGAGCATGTTTAACGTCTCAAGCTCATAGTTGCCAACAAGAGTTCTAACCTCATCGCAATTTAGATCGGCAATTACTCTACCAAAAAATTCTGCAAATCTGTCTTTTTTAAATTCTTTTTCCCATTCTTGTGGGAGTTTTACCATAATGTTCATATGCTTTGTTTCCTCCTTTTTTCTAAATCATAGAAAAACAGGAGTACCTGCCTACTCCTGTCTTCCATGATTACATATTTTATATGTTCGTTTTGTGTGGGTAGAGCAAAATTATTCGAACTTTGTTCCTGCCGAAGGCAGTCCACGGTATCTAAACTTACCAATATCATCACTAAGTCCAGAATCTTCTTTCATACAGAATTCTGTAGCCTTTGCGGTTTTTGCTAAACGAATTGTTTGAACTCCCTGTGTTGTCTTGGTAGCTTTAAGCGGGATATCCTTTGAATCAAATACAAGGACATGTCCTGACGAGCTCTTAAAGACAAATAATGTATCTTCCGGAACAAGATAAATACCAAGAGCTTTCTCTTTCCCATAGAAAGCATTCACAAGTTTTTTTCTGTTTAATTTTGTTTCGTATACAGATACTGGGAATTTAGCGGTTTTACCATTTTCGAATCCAATAATAACATACCCTTCTTCCCCGGGTTTTAATACACTCATACGAATTAAGTTTTCACCATCTTCCATTCCTGCAAGATTGTTTGCATATTCGCCAAGATCAGAAGGCTTACAGTCAGCAATGTCATTAAGAACAACTTTATAGACGTTTGCCCTGTCTGTAAAAATCAATAATTCATCACGATTAGAAACACTCTCAAAAATATGGATAATCTCATCGCCATCCTTTGTTTTGATGTCTGGGTTTCCACGAAGTGAAGTAAGCGGAATTTTTTTAACATAGCCTTCTTTTGTAATATAGACATTAGATTCATAATCTGGAATTTCATTTACAACCACGGTATCAGCTACAAACTCAGTAATTTCTGTCTTTCTTTCTTGTCCATATTTTTTAGCAACGTCAGTAAGAACCTTAACAATAATTTTATCAATAGATTTTGGGTTCCCAAGGATTTTCTTGATTTCTGCAATCTCTTTTTCTAGTTTAGAGATTTCTTTTGTTTTATTAAGGATGTACTTTTTATTAAGATTACGAAGCTTGATTTCTGCGATTGCAGCAGCTTGTCCTTCATCAATCCCGAAGCCTCTCATAAGAGCCGGGATAACCGCATCATCGTCTTCTGCACTGCGGATAATAGCAACAGCTTTATCAATATCAAGAAGAAGCTTTTGAAAACCATACAGCTCGTTTAAATCGTGCCCCTTCTTATTCAAATCGAAAGTGTACTCACGAACAACGCATTCACGGCGCCATTTAATCCATTCGTCAATAATCTGAGCTACTCCAAGAACCTTTGGAGTCCCATCGATGAGCACGTTCATATTGCAAGAATATGTATCTTGAAGTTTTGTCATCTTGAACAATTTTCTCATCAAAATATCTGGATCCGTGCCACGTTTATAATCGATAGCAATTTTAAGACCTTGTTTATCAGTTTCGTCACGAACATCATTTACTTCTTTAATTTTTCCTTTTTTTACACAATCAACAATCCCTTCGATAATAACTTCTGAATTTGTAGAAAATGGAATTTCGTAAACTTCGATAATACGGTTCTTTTCGTCTATACGATATTTAGAACGAAGTTTTATACCACCTAAACCAGTGTTATAAATCTTATCCATAACATCATCTTCCATAAGCATATAACCGCCTGTGGCGAAGTCTGGCCCAGGCATTACAGTTCTAATATCCTTATTTGGGTACATAATACGAAGGACTGTAGCAGCACAGAGTTCTTTCAGATTAAAGCTAGGGATTCTAGAAGCCATACCAACAGCAATACCATCGGTTGGGTTTGCTAAAATATTAGGAAAAGTAACCGGAAGTAAAGCCGGTTCTTTTCTAGTAGAGTCATAGTTGTCTACCATGTCTACGGTATTTTTATTTAAGGACTTAAATAATTCTGATGCAACACCAGCAAGTTTAGCCTCTGTATAACGGGCAGCAGCACACTGCATATCGCGGGAATAATGTTTGCCAAAACTTCCTTTCCCATCCACCCATGGAGTAAGCAATGTTTCGTTTTGCGTAGTCATTCTGACCATAGTTTCGTAGTTTGCGACATCTCCATGAGGGTTTAAAAGCATCGTTCTTGCTGCAATATTTGCAGATTTCGTTCTGATACCTGTAAGCAAACCCATTTGATACATTGTATAAAGCACTTTTCGTTGAGACGGCTTAAATCCGTCAATCGCGGGAAGAGAACGAGATACAATGACTGACATAGAGTAAGGCATAAATCTATCTCTTACGACTTCCTCTACGCTTTCTTTTTTAAATTTTTCAACCACTTCTACTGGTTTTTCTTTTTTCTTTGCCATTTCTTTTTCACTTCCTTTTTAAAATACGTCAAGATCATCCATATAAAGGTGACCGTTTTCTTCAATATATTTGTATCTTGGAGCTACATCTCCACCCATAAATAATTCAATTGTTTCTGCCATTTCTTTTGCGTCTTTAGCCTGCACCTGAGTAAGATGTCTCGTACCTGGCGACATGAATAAAGACATTGTTTCTGTATCATTTTCACCAAGACCTTTTGAACGTTGAATTCTAACTTTCTTAGGATCTTTTCCTTTTAAAATCTTATCTCTTTCCCCGTCACTAAAAGCGTAGAAAGTTTGTTTTTTATTACCTGCAGTATAAGTAATTTCATGTAATGGGGTTTCCGCCACATATACATGTCCTGTTTCGATTAACATTGGACAAAGCTTATAGAATAAAGTAATAAGTAGGCACACGATATGGAACCCATCCACGTCCTGGTCGGTCATAATAATAACTTTATCGTAGTTTAATTTGTCGATATCGAAAGCGGGAATGTCTTTAGGGGCTTTTTTATCCCTAAGTTCAATACCACATCCAACGACACGCATTAAATCCATAATGATGTCGCTTGCAAAGATCTGAGCGAGTGATGCTTTCTCTAAATTAAGTACTTTACCACGAACGCAGATAATAGCCTGGTTTTCTGCATTTCTACCAAGCTTGACACTACCTAAGGCGGACTGTCCTTCTACGATAAAAACTTCGCGTTTTTTAGGGTCTTTTTCGCGACATTCAACAAGGTTTTTAACTTTATTTGTAACATCGATTTTGCCTTGAAGCTTTTTCTTTACCTGGATACGAGTTTCTTCTGAACGCTCACGGCTGCGTTTGTTAACTAAAATCTGATCAATAGCTCTATCCCCGTCTGCTTTGTTTTCGATAAACCATACTTCAAGTTGTTCCTTTAACATATCCGTCATAAAAGACTGATAGAATTTATTCTTGATAGATTTTTTTGTCTGGTTTTCGTAGCTGGTTCTTGAAGAAGCCGAATTTACAATTAAGATCAAAGAGTCCTGAATGTCATCAAAGGTAACTTTCTTTTCTCCTTTGTTATATTTTCCGCGTTTCTTAAGCTCTGTATCAATTGCACTAACCAAAGCACTTCTTACAGCTTTATCTGGAGAACCGCCATGTTCCAGCCAGCTTGAATTGTGATAATACTTAAGCAGGTTCTGTTTATTGCTAAAGCAGAACGCTACATCTATAGAAACTTCATATTCTGGCTTATCATCACGATCGCGGCCGCGTCCATCGCCATGTAAGAGTGCCGGAGTTGTTATGCCCTCGTCATTATCAAGTTCTCTTACATATCCAAGAATCCCATCCGGATAAGTATATACTTCATTAATCTTTGATTCTTCATCAATAAAATGATAAGAGATGCCTGCATTAACAATTGCCTGCTCTTTTAGCATCACCTGGAAAGTTTCGACCGGGATATCGACATCGGTAAAAACTTCTAAGTCAGGTTTCCATCGCTGAATGGTACCAGTTGCTTTGTCTTTAGCCGGGGTCTTAGTCATTTCTCCAACAATATTTCCTTTTTCAAAATGAACTTTATATGTATAGCCATCTCTTGTAGACTCTACATCAAACCATTCAGAAGCATATTGTGTAGCACAAGCTCCAAGCCCATTTAGTCCAAGAACTCCAGACTCGTCATCACCATTGTCGTAGTTTCCGCCGGCATAAAGTTCGCAGTATACCAGATCCCAGTTCCAGCGTTCTTCCGCCTTGTTCCAGTCAAGAGGAACTCCACGACCGTTATCTCGTACTTCGATGGAACCATCACAGTAGCGAGTTACATAGATATCTTTTCCAAATCCTTTTTTGGCTTCATCTCTACTATTTGATATAATTTCAAACACTCCATGAATGCATCCGGAAAGATCGTCAGAACCAAAAATAACGCCCGGTCTGCGACGAACACGGTCCGGCCCTTTTAATGCACGGATGCTTTCATTAGAATATTCTTTCTTTTTATTCTTTTGTGCCATGTTCATTCTCCTTTGCGGAAGCTTTTTTAAGAGCCCTTTTCATTCTTTTGTATTCAAGCGTAGCCATTTCATCCACCATTTTACTGACAGATTTACCTTTATACTTGGACAGTTCATCTAACATCTCTCGAACTTCCTTTGTAACAGTCAGTGTAAGCTTTACTTTACGCATATATGTTATGCCTCCTTTGTGTACGTATTGATTTTCATGTTTATATATGTCAGAAAACTATGTTTAAAGCTTTTTTACATACAGCATTCTGAAAGCCCGCCGCTTCAGCCGTGGGAGGATGTCAAATACAGCATGATACGTATGTTATTACAACATTGCAATACGTGCAAAAAACAAAAAATAACTCTTCTATCGAAGCTGCGGTGCAAAAGAAAAAGACCCGCTTATTCGGGCCTGATTTCTTTTATTCTGTTTCAACTTTTCCTTTAAGATTTATTTCTTTTTTTAAAGCTTTTGGCATAAAACATGATGTTCTTTTTCGCTCCTTCTTACAGTACAAAAACGCAAGATTGAATTTTAGTAGCCCATACGATTTCCAATGACAATTTGTACATTCATATGGATTAGTTGTAATAGAACCGCAGGATGGGCAAATGAATTCGCTCCCGCATTTCTCACGCAGCTCTTCTGCAGAATTAAACACAAAAACATTTTTCGAGTCAATCCTTGGCTGCTCACATTCCTGTTGACATCCTCCCACGTCTAAAGACATGGGATTCCTTAAAATGAAGGCAACATCACTTCGATATGAAAATTCTCCGATATAGATGCCTGTTGTCAGGG
>OCPT01001537.1_pt1 | contig 12782 bp, 8 predicted proteins | sample 1538741 | NCBI WGS metagenome assembly OCPT01 (sample SAMN04571723, study PRJEB22368) | human gut metagenome | biome: human gut; material: stool | host: Homo sapiens | place: Luxembourg | collected 2012-12-06 | reverse complement strand
ATCGAATTGCATGCAAGCATGCATCGATGATACCTTTTGACCCTTTAATCATATAGATTGTAGTATCAAACATTATTTTTAGCAAGGGTTAAAATGAAAAATATGAATAAATACGAGAATTGCTTATTGTGTCCCAGAAAATGTGGCATAAACAGAAGCACCGGACAAACAGGCGTATGTGGCGTTTCATCTGAAATAAAGGTGGCGCGAGCAGCGCTTCATTACTGGGAGGAGCCGTGCATATCAGGAAAAAGAGGAAGCGGGGCAGTTTTTTTCTCAGGCTGCAGCCTGCACTGCGTGTTCTGCCAGAACAGGGAGATTTCTGACGGAAAAGAGGGAAAGGTAATCAGTAAAGAGAGGCTGAGTGATATCTTCATGGAACTTGCTGACAAAGGCGCAAATAATATCAATCTGGTCACACCGGGGCAGTATATCCCTGATATAGTGTGGGCGGTAAACGATGCAAAAAGCCGCGGCATGAAGCTTCCTATTATATACAATACGAGCGGATATGAAAATGTGACAGAGCTAAAGCTGCTTGAGGGTATAGTGGATGTGTATCTTCCGGATTTTAAATATATGGACAGTACGCTTTCGGCAAGGTATTCAAGGGCAAAAGATTATCCGTCTATCGCAAAGCAGGCGCTTTCAGAGATGGTCAGGCAGCAGCCGGATGTCGTGATTGACGATGCGACAGGACTCATACAAAAGGGAGTTATTGTGCGACAGCTTCTACTGCCGGGACATGTGAATGATGCAAAGGCTGTACTTAAGTACCTGTATGATACATATCATGATCACGTATATATAAGCATGATGAGCCAGTTTACGCCGATTGCACTAAAGGATTATCCTGAGATAAACCGCACAGTGACAAGGAGAGAGTATGAAAGGCTTGTTGACTATGCCCTCGAAATAGGAATCACGAATGCATTTATACAGGAGGGTGACGTGGCAAAGGACAGTTTCATTCCGGCATTTGACTGTGAGGGAGTATAATATTTACCGTTTTTCTTAATAAAATAGTAAGAATTGGCAGGCAAAAATGACTGGATTTTGTGACGCCGGTGTAGTACTATGGTTATGTGATATTTTTTAACTGTGAAGGTACTGAACAGTTACGATATTTTGTTATTACTCACATCCCGGTGTGACAGACGATAATATTTTTAATCACACAGGATACATTATTCAATAGAGGATACAGTGATGAAAAATATAGAAGAACAGCAGATAATAATTGAATGTCCGAATACTATCTTTCATCTATACATTGACAGTGAGGATGAGCTTTCAAAGGTTAAGGTGTTTATGAACAATATGAAGAATGTTGATTCGATAAGTCTGCATGATATATACAACTGGTGCAACAGACAGCATGTGCAGTACACGACGACATTTAATTATGACAGTAAAATGACCTTGACAGAAATGATAAAATCCTACATATTTTACTTCAGACAGAAGCTAAGATATGTAAATAATAGTGATAGGATGATAGAAACATGAGATACCCTGAATTTCTAAAGGATAGAGGAACAATAGGCTTTGTGGCGCCTTCGATGGGCTGTACAACAGAGCCGTACAGGAGTGCCTTTGACAATGCCATTAAAAGGTTTCACAGCATGGGTTATAAGACGATAGAGGGACCTAACTGCAGGTGCGACAGTGGCATAGGTATCAGCAATACACCTAAGAAGTGCGCAGAAGAGCTGAACGAGAGCTATGCTTCTGCTGACAGTGATGTGCTTATATCCTGTGGTGGTGGCGAGCTGATGTGCGAGGTAGTGCCTTATATTGATTTTGAGCGCGTGAAGCAGTCAAAGCCGAAATGGTACATGGGCTATTCCGACAACACGAATTTCACATTTTTGGAGGCTACTATTGCAGATACAGCAGGTATTTACGGGCCGTGTGCGGGCAGCTTTGGCATGGAGGTGTGGCATGAGTCACTTACCGATGCATTTAATCTGCTTTGTGGCAGGAAGCTTTCATTTACCAATTACCCTATGTGGGAGAAGGAATCGATAAAGGATGAGAATGCTCCGTTTGTGGGCTACAACCTGACTGAAAAGTCGTGCATCAGCTCTATTCCTGCGGTGGCAAAGGAAAGCAGGCTTACCATGAGAGGCAGGCTGCTTGGTGGCTGCATGGATTGTCTTATCAATCTGCTTGGTACATCGTTTGACCATGTAAGGGAATTTAATGAGCGCTACAGTAATGATGGTATCATATGGTTCCTTGAGGCCTGTGACCTTAATGTGATGGGCATGAGAAGGGCTATGTGGCAGATGAAAAATGCAGGATGGTTTTCAAATGTAAAGGGCTTTCTTATCGGACGCCCGGCGCACTTCGGAGAGGAAATGTTTGGCATAGACCACAGACAGGCGCTTTCATCACTGCTTAGAGAGTTTAATGTGCCAATCATCATGGATCTGGATATAGGTCATATGTCGCCGATGATGCCTGTGGTATGCGGAAGCATGGCAGATGTCAGCTTCGACGGAAGCAGTTTTACAATTTCGTATGATATAGAGCAGTAGATTGGAGGAAAAATGATTAGATTAATAAAGAAAAAAGCAAAGAGTATTGTATGTAGCGTGCTTGCAGCGGTGACACTGTTTACGATGAATCCGGCTGTATTTGCAACAGAGACAGCTACGCAGACTGATACAGTTTCAAGCGTTGATGTATCAGGCAGTGACAGCAGTGACGCAGCTGATAAGAGTAACACAGACAGTACTGCAGACAGCACAACGACAGCTGGCAGTGAGGCAAACGACAAGGTGACCATCAGCAATAATGATAAGCCATACTTAAGTCTTGGAGCAGACCTCACACCGGATCAGAGAGCGACAGTGCTTGGATTTATGGGAATCGAGCTCACTGATCTGGACAAATACGATGTGGTCTATGTAAATAATGATGAGGAGCACAAGTACCTCGATTCATACATCAGCAAGAGCGAGATTGGCACAAGGTCACTTTCCTCAGTACTCATTACAGAGGATAAAAAGGGTGCGGGTCTTAGTGTTTCCACGCACAATATCAATTACTGTACGGTAGGAATGTACAAGAATGCGCTTGCCACAGCAGGCATAGCTGATGCTAAAATCATAGTCGCAGGTCCTTTTCCTATTTCCGGAACGGCAGCACTTGTAGGCACACTAAAGGCATACGAGGAGATGACAGGCAAGAAGCTTGACGACAAGGTGACAGACGCAGCTATGGATGAGCTTGTCACAACAGGAGAGCTCAACAAGAGCATTGACGGCGATTCGCAGGATATCGAGGCAATGATTGCAGACCTAAAGAAGCAGCTTGCCGATGGAGGGCTCAAGGATGAGAGCCAGATAAAGGATGCGATAAAGGAGGCTGCAAAGGATTACGACCTGAAGCTTTCTGATGATGATATTGCAAAGCTGACATCGCTTCTTATGAAGCTTAAGGATGCCAATATCGACTGGGATTCAGTCATCAACCAGGCACAGGACTGGGCATCAAAGCTTGGCGATAAGATAAATGACCCGGGCTTCTGGGAAAAGATTGGTAACTTTTTCATGGATTTATGGGATAAGATAAAATCCCTGTTCAGCTAGAAAAGCTACAGGAGACAGTAAGAATAAGCAGAATATGAATCAGGCAACTCCCTGAAACGTAAGCATGAGCTGCACGTTGAAGGGAGTTTTTTTAATTAATAAAAAAATAATAAATTTCTGCCGAATACATTGATACAAAGGTCATATTCTATTATAATTAAATGGATAATGGATTAATGTAAACAATGCACATAAGAAAGATGGGATTTGATGATAAAGATAAATAAATTTCTGGCAGCCTCTGTCGTTACATTGTCATTAGCTGCATGTGACCTGGCACCATACAGCAGCATGGCAGTCTATGCGGATCAGGCGGCTAAGGTTGTGTGTGATGAGAGATACTGGGTAGCGGCGAGAAGCGGACCGGGCACAGAGTATGAGCTGGAGCACAAGCTTTCAAACGGCAAGGATATTACTATTCTTGAGCAGACTACAGGTGCAGACGGCAAGGTGTGGTACAAGGCAAAGTACAATCTGGCAGCAAATAATGAGGAGTGTGTCAGCTATATCAGGTCTGATTTTGTATCAGCAGGTACCGGCACAGCTGCATCAGACAATGCGCAGACAGGGGATGCTTCGGCAGACACCGGCAATGCGGATGCCATACAGCAGAATAATGAGGAACAGCTTGCCCTTGCAACCGCATCGGGAGCATATGCTACAGGTACGATTACAGGTGGCAATGTGTATGTCCGCAATGCAGCAGGCACATCCGGCACTACCAAGGTTGTCTCACTCAACTGGAACCATCAGGTTGACATAATTGGAGAGACCAGGGTAAACGGTGTGGTCTGGTATAATGTCAAGGGTACTTTAAACGGCAAGGCATTTACGGGCTGGACTATCAGTACATACATAAAGGTGACATACAATAATAGCGGAGACAATACTGATTTTGTCACGGCTATGAAGAATGCAGGCTTTCCTGACAGCTATATTCCAAACCTTACAGCTCTTCACAATAAGTATCCAAGCTGGACATTTGAGGCTGTAAATACAGGTTTGAATTGGGATACGGTGATTGAAAATGAAAGTGTAAACGGACTTAATCTGGTATCCAAATCAGCAGACAATGCCAAGAAATCCACAGCTGCCGGAGCATATAACTGGTCAACAAATACGTGGGTTGAGTACGAACCGGGATGGGTGTCAGCAAGCAGTGCCTATATTGCTTATCTCATGGATCCAAGGAATTTTCTTGATGAGACCAATATTTTTCAGTTTCAGAGTCTGGCATACAGTCCGAATGAGGCACTTGAAGGTGTCAAGTCCATAGTAAAAGGCACATTTATGGAGGGAACAAAGACCTATTCCAACAATGGCGAGAAAATCAATTATGCAAGCACATTCATGGATGTGGCAAAGAGCAGTGGAGTAAGTGCATACCATATAGCATCGCGTATAAAGCAGGAGCAGGGAAAAAAGGGAACGAGCCCTCTTATTTCGGGTACATATTCCGGATACGAAGGATATTATAATTATTTTAATTTTAGTGCAACCGGAAACACGAAGGATAAGATTTATAAAAATGGTCTGTCTTTTGCCAAGAAGCAGGGCTGGAATACAAGAGTAAAGTCCATAAACGGCGGAGCTGTAAAGGTGGGCAGCAATTATATAAATAAGGGTCAAAATACACTGTATTTTGAGAAGTTTAATGTAGTAAATACAAGCTCGCTGTATTTCCATCAGTACATGGGCAATGCCACAGCGGCTCTTACTGAGGGACAGAGTCTGGCTAAAGGATATTCAGACAGGAATCAGGCTTTTGTATTTAAAATACCTGTATACAACAATATGCCATCGTCAGCAGTGGGCTTCGATAAAGCTGGTGATACCAATAACTATCTGCAGTCGCTTGCGATAAGTGGTGTAACACTCACACCGGCCTTCAATGGAGCGACAACAAGCTATTCAGCAGTTGTTTCAAATGCTATAAGCTCAGTGACTGTTTCGGCAGATGCAGTTTCAGGAAACAGTGGTGTTTCAGGCACAGGAAGCTATTCGCTTGCTGTCGGAAATAATACAATTAAGGTAAAATGCAAGTCGCAAAGCGGTGATACAAGAACATACACTATCAATATAAACAGGCAGGCGGCATCTGTAAATAATGCAGGTGGCAATAATAATCAGAACAATAATAACCAAAATAATACAGATGTAAACATAACATCAGGTAAATACAGTATAGGTACTTATATTACAGGCATTGAGCCTGGAACCGGTGCAGCTGATTTTGTGAAGAATATAGCAGTATCAGCATCAGGTACTGTAAAGCTTCTGACAAGCTCAGGCTCAGAAAACAGCGGAAAGATTGCAACAGGCAATAAAGTGGCTGTTTATGATGCTTCAGGTAATCTGAAAAAGACATACGATATTGTTATATATGGAGATATCAATGGTGATGGTGCTGTAAATGCTCTTGATATGATTAAGCTCAACAGACATATCTTAGGAAAGGGAACACTCACAGGTGCTTATCTGGAGGCAGCTGATGCTAACAGAAAGGGTGATGGTGGAAATGCCCTTGATATGATAATCATGAACAGACACATACTGGGCAAATCAAAGATATCGCAGAATTAGAAATGTGAGGAAAGATATGAAGAAATTATTTGGATGTATATTATCACTTGTTGTGGCAGTGATGCTTGTTTTCACACCTGCCGAGCATGTATATGCGCAGGGACTTGGTCTTAGTGTCAGCTCAAGCTCTGTAGCTGTTGGAAAAACAGTTAAGGTGACTGTTTCCATGCCGTCCGGATATTTTGGTACTGTAGTTATCTCAAGCTCTGACGAGGGAGTACTGAGTAACGGAGGAGATGGTGTGGTCAATATTGGTGACGCCGCAGGATATCCCACATCGCAGTCATTTTCATTTACGGCGAAGGCTGCGGGAAGCTGCACTATAAAGGCATATTGTACAGTTGTAGGAGATGCAGAGGGCAACGATGCCGGAGGTACAATTACCGGTGCCAGCACGAAGGTGACGGTAACAAGTGCTTCATCAAACAATGATTCAAACAGCAACAAGGATAACAAGGACAATTCCGGCAGCAATACCGGCAATGACAACAATGCAAATAAAGATAATGAAAACAAAGAGGAAAAGAAATCCTCAAACGCATCTCTTGGTTCGCTTGTTATCTCAGCAGGTATGCTTTCCCCTGAGTTTTCTGCTGCGACAAAGGATTACACAGCTACAGTAGATTACAGCTGTTCAAGCCTTGCGGTTACAGCAAATCCGGCTGATCCCAAGGCGAGTGTGACATCCGTCACAGGCAATGATTCACTTGAGGTTGGAGAGAATACGGTCAGCGTTGTTGTGACAGCAGAGGACGGCAGCACAAGCACATACAATATAGTTGTTACCAGAAGAGCCGAGGATGATCCGGAGAATGCAGATAAGCAGGATAACTGGAAGAAGTTCGATATAAATGGCACAGAGTGGACTATGGTAAATGACATTCCGGAGGATGTTGTTCCTGAAGGCTTTGAGCACTCAAAGACAGTGATTGACGGACTTGAATACAATACTCTTCATGGCACCTTTGGTGATATCACGCTTGTGTATTTACAGTCGGAAAGCGGCAATGGGCTTTTTGTATATGATGCAGCACAGAATGCAGCATATGAGTTTGTCCGTATCAATTCAGAGTCGCATTTTATAGTGGTTTTACTGCCTAAGGTGGATGATGTACCTGAGGGATATAATGAGATATCGCTCTCCATAGAGGGCAAGGGTGTGGCAACAGCCTACCAGACCAAAGTCGAAAAAACCGATGATCAGACAAAGGATTTTTACCTCGTATACGCTATGAATGACAATGGTGAGAGTGGCTGGTACACATATGATAGCGTAGATGGCACATATATGAGAACTGAGCTTGGTACACCTACAGTGGCACAGGAGGAAAACGATGCGGTAAAGAGTGAGCTTGTTCCGGGAATTGCCAATAAATATCTTGTTTTAGCTGCAATACTGGTTCTTATTATCATTATTCTGTTACTGTTGCTTATTGTATCAGCTGTGAAAAACAGAAAATATAAGGCAATGGACTATCATGATGACGATGATGATGTAGATGATGCAGCAGAAGATGTATCAAATGAAGCTTTGGAAGAAACAACTGATGAAACTGCGGACGAGATAGCAGATGAGCTGGAAGGAGAGGTTACAGAAGAGCCGTTAGATGAAGTGGCAGAAGAAGCTGCAGAAGAGTCGGTGGATGAAGTGGCAGGAGAAGCTGCAGAAGAGTCGGCAGGTGAAGCCGCAGAAGAAACAGCAGATGAAGCTGTAGAAGAGCCGGCAGATGAAGTCGCAGAAGAAACAGCGGAAGGTGCTGCAGATGAGCAAAAGATGGCTACGGATGAAAATATATCAAATGCATCCTATGTCGGAAGAACCGTAGAAATTACACCTGATTCTAAGAAAGCTGTTGAGAATGAAAACTCTGAGTTTGATTTAAAAGACGATTCAAGGCAGGAAAACGTTTCTGACACAGAAAACGATGCTGATGAGGATGCTTTAAAGAATCAGCTTCAAAGGGCACTTGATGGATTTGTCAATGAGGGAAATAAGCCGTCTGAGACTATAGACAGCAGTGCAAAGGATGACAATGAGGATGACAGCGAGGATGATGATTTGCAGTTCATCGACTTAAATTAGTGAATATGACTGGAGGATATGACTTGAAACCATATACAAGTAAGGCTAAAAAAGCAATAGATTTGGCTGCACGTATATCAAAGAAAATGAATTACAGCTATGTTGGAACAGAGCACATACTGGCTGGCCTTATAAAAGAGGGCACCGGTGTGGCAGCTGAGGTTCTAACAGCCTGCAATGTGGAATATGATAAGCTTATTTCGATGATTGAAGACCTGATTTCACCGGGGGATAACATCGAAGTGATGGACAGGGATGGCTATTCACCAAGGACACAGAGAGTATTGGAGCGTGCATCGGAGGAAGCCGATAGATTTGAGTGCAATGAGATAGGGACAGAACACTTGCTGATGGCTATAGTACTGCAGGGAGACTGTGCAGCTGCAAGACTTTTAAACACCATGGGTGTTAACAGTCAGAAGATGTTTATAGATATTCTTGGTGCGATGGGTGAGGATCCGTCTGCATACAGGGATCTGATGAAAAGCTACAGTACATCATACAATTCTGCGACTCCTGTATTAGATCAGTATTCCAGAGATTTGACAGATATGGCAGAGGCAGGGCTTCTTGACCCTGTTATAGGCAGAAAAAAGGAGATGGAGCGCGTTATCCAGATACTTTGCCGCCGTGGCAAAAACAATCCATGTCTGATTGGAGAGCCGGGAGTGGGCAAGACCGCTATAGTAGAAGGACTTGCGCAGGATATAGTCAGTGGCAATGTTCCGGATATTCTTTTGGGAAAGAGACTGGTTTCACTTGATATGTCCGGGCTTGTAGCCAAATCAAAGTATCGTGGTGAGTTTGAGGAGCGTATCAAGAAGGTGATAAGCGAGGTTTCAAATGCCAAAAATGTACTGCTTTTCATTGATGAGCTTCACACTATAATAGGTGCAGGAGGAGCAGAAGGCTCGTTAGATGCATCTAACATATTAAAGCCTGCGCTTGCCAGAGGCGAGGTACAGGTAATCGGCGCCACTACCATAGAAGAGTACCGCAAATACGTGGAAAAGGATGCTGCGCTTGAGCGCCGTTTCCAGCCGGTGATGGTTGAGGAGCCGGGTGTGGATGAGACAATAGAGATACTCACAGGATTAAAGGGACTCTATGAGAAGCATCATGGTGTCATCATAACAGATGAGGGTGTGAAAGCAGCAGTAAACCTTTCTGCACGATATATAAATGACAGATTTTTACCTGATAAGGCGATAGACCTGATGGATGAAGCGGCAGCCAGGATAAGGCTTAAGAATCTGACATCATCTGACGAGTTGCTTGCTCTGAAAAAAGAGATAACAGATAAGCAGAACCAGGTGGAAAATGCTTTATCGAATGGAGATCTCGCAGCTGCCGGCGCGCTTATGTCAGAAAAGGAAGTACTTGAAAATAAACAGCAGAAGCTTATGAGAAAGAACCGTCGCACAGGAGCCAAAAATCAGCCTGTAGTCGGCGAAAATGAGATAGCGGATGTAGTATCGGGATGGACCAAAATACCTGTAAATAAGCTTACAGAGTCAGAGGCAGGACGACTTGCAAAGCTTGAACAGATACTTCACAAGCGTGTAATAGGACAGGAGGAGGCTGTTTCTGCTGTCGCAAAGGCAGTCAGACGAGGCCGTGTTGGTTTAAAGGATCCTAAGAAGCCGATTGGCTCATTCCTGTTTTTGGGACCGACAGGAGTAGGTAAGACGGAGGTATCAAAGGCACTTGCTGAGGCTGTCTTTGGCAAAGAAGATGCCATGATACGTGTTGACATGTCAGAGTACATGGAAAAGCATAGTGTTTCAAAGATGATTGGTTCACCACCGGGATATGTGGGCCATGAGGAGGGCGGACAGCTCTCAGAGAAGGTCAGACGCAATCCTTTTTCTGTTATACTGTTTGATGAGATAGAAAAAGCACATCCTGATGTGTTCAATATACTTTTACAGGTGCTTGATGATGGTAGAATCACTGATTCACAGGGGCGCACGGTTGATTTCAAGAATACAATAATCATCATGACATCAAATGCAGGAGCTTCTTCTATTATAGAACCAAAGCGCCTTGGCTTTGGCGCTGATGAGGATGAAAAGCAGGATCACGAGCGTATGAAGAACAGTGTCATGGAGGAGGTCCGCCGTATATTTAAACCTGAGTTTTTGAACCGAATCGACGAGACTATTGTATTTAGAGCTCTCAACAAGGATGACATGAAGCATATAGTGACACTTCTTGTAAAGGAGCTTAAGAAACGCTGTAAAGAACAGCTTGATATAGAGCTCACAGTGCGTGACAGTGCAAAATCCTTTATCGTGGACAAAGCCTATGACAGAAAATATGGCGCAAGACCTCTTAAACGAAAACTTCAGGAGGAGATTGAAGACCGTATGTCAGAGGATATTATTACCGGCAAAATTAAGCGCGGCAATAAGGTAATAATTTCTACGAAAAACAAACAAATTTCATTGACTGTTGAGTAGAATTGGATTTATAATTAATATATCAATATAGCTACGGGAGGATAAAAATGGCTGTAATAAGTGAATTAATCCGTACTGAGGAAAACGGAAAGCTCAGCTTCGGAGATTATACATTGGCTGCAAAGGCAAAGCTTGACAATTTTGAGAAGGATGGAGATATCTACAAGGTAAAGACCTTTAAGGAGATTACAAAGCTCGAAAGAAACGGACTCTTTGTATACGAGTCTGTTCCGGGAACAGCGGTTATGGATTTCGAGGAGACTGCTGATACAGTGACATTTACTGTGGAGGGACCTGAGGATGCTCAGATTACTCTTGGCCTTGAAGAGGAGACAGAGTACGAAATTGATATAGCTGGAGCTGTTGCAGGTACTATGAAGACAAATCTCGGCGGCAAGCTCAGTTTAAGCGTAGAGCTTGAGGGTGTTGATTCAGTCGATATCAAAGTATCAAGAAAATAGAGCATATTTTTAGCCCGGTGAAAGCCGGGCTTTTTGTATTTTATAAAGGAGAACAATATGGCAAAAGGAAAGACCTCTGTATTTTTCTGCCAGGAATGTGGTTATGAATCGGCAAAATGGATGGGACAGTGCCCGGCCTGTAAGGAATGGAATACATTTGTAGAGGAAACCGTAGATAAAAAGTCGATAAGCTCGTCGGGAAAAGTAAAAAAAGAATCAAAGGCGGCACAGGTTCTGCCTCTTTCGGCAGTAAAAAGCGAGAAAGAGGAGCGTATAGTGACAGGTATAGCCGAGTTTGACAGAGTGCTTGGTGGAGGAATTGTGAGGGGGTCACTTGTGCTTGTGGGAGGAGATCCGGGTATAGGAAAATCCACACTTCTACTTCAGGTATGCAGGGAACTTTCACAAAAAAAGGTGCCATTACTTTATGTGTCAGGTGAGGAATCCCTGCATCAGATAAAGATGCGTGCCGACAGACTTGGCGATTTTACGGATTCACTGGAGCTTTTATGTGAGACAAGTCTTGATATAGCAAAGGACGTGATTCAACGAAAAAAACCGGAGGTTGTTGTAATAGATTCCATCCAGACTATGTACAATGAGGAGATAGCGTCGGCACCGGGCAGTGTCTCACAGGTCAGGGAGACAACCGGAGTGCTTATGCAGCTTGCAAAGACTCTGGGTATTTCTGTTTTTATAGTAGGACATGTGACAAAGGATGGTGCGGTTGCGGGGCCGAGGACGTTAGAGCATATGGTTGATACTGTGCTTTATTTTGAGGGTGACAGGTATGAGTCGTACAGGATACTTAGAGGCGTTAAGAACAGATTTGGTTCGACCAATGAGATAGGCGTATTTGAAATGAAGGCGGAGGGACTTGTTGAGGTGGAAAATCCGTCGGAGTATATGCTTAGCGGTAAGCCCGAGGGAGCATCAGGATCAATTGTCACATGTTCCATAGAGGGAAGCCGCCCGATACTTCTCGAGATACAGGCTCTTGTATGTCACAGCTTTTTTAATAATCCAAGGCGTACAGCAAATGGTACAGATTATAATAAAGTAAATCTACTCATGGCGGTCCTTGAAAAAAGAGCCAACCTGTCACTGTCAGACTGTGACGCTTATGTGAATATAGCAGGCGGTATAAGGATGAACGAACCGGCGATAGACCTTGGGATAGTGCTTGCAATCGCATCAAGCAAAAAGGATATTATAGTGCGTGAGGATACCATATGCTTTGGAGAGGTGGGCTTAAGCGGAGAGGTACGCGGAGTTACCATGTCCGAGCAGCGTGTGGCTGAGGCAAAGAAGCTTGGCTTTAAAAAGTGTATTGTTCCCAAAGTGTGTCTTGCAGGAGTGTCGCATATTAGTGGAATTGAGATTGTCGGTGTGGCAAATATCAAGGAAGCGATAGAGGCTGTCAGATAGTAATTGTGAGAATTGTATATAATAAACAGATAATTTAGAAAATTTGTGTTTTTTAAGATAGTTTTACTACTTTAATTAATTGCAGTAAATCCGTTGACATATGTGTGCTGGGATGATATTATATCAAAGCTGACTCGCGGGACACATTGAGTTGTAGAGCTTGTGA
>OCPT01001536.1_pt1 | contig 12797 bp, 10 predicted proteins | sample 1538741 | NCBI WGS metagenome assembly OCPT01 (sample SAMN04571723, study PRJEB22368) | human gut metagenome | biome: human gut; material: stool | host: Homo sapiens | place: Luxembourg | collected 2012-12-06 | reverse complement strand
TCTAGAGCGTGTTTGAAAAATGCTTTCTGCAAGATGTGCGTTACAATTTGTGGGAAATTCGCCTGAATGAGGGCGGCGTAGTGGGCTACGTCAACTGAATGAAGGCAAAATTTCCCGCAAATTGGGGCGTGCAGATTGCAGGAATGATTTTTCAAACACGCTCTAATACTTATCTGCGAGAAGCTGGCAATATAGAATCTCCAACGCTTCTTTTACTGCGCTGTGACGAACCCCCTGACGATTCCCGCCGTAAAAACAGCGCTTCACTATCGTACGTCCCTTTACACAACATCCAATATAAACCAGCCCTACCGGTTTTTCTTCTGTTCCCCCTCCTGGACCTGCAACTCCTGTTGTAACAACAGAGGCATCCGCTCCCGCTGCTCTTACTGCACCTTCAGCCATCTCTGCCGCTGTCTGTCTTGAGACAGCACCATATTTCTCAAGAGTCTCCTTTTTTACACCAAGCAGCTTATGCTTAGCTTCATTAGAGTAAGTAACATAACTTTCCTTAAAAACTTCTGAAATTCCGTCGGCATTTACAAGCGTGCCTGCTACAAGACCGCCTGTGCAGGATTCGGCAGCAGTTACTGTCATCTTCCTGTGAATCAAAATCCGTGTAATTTTCTTTTCAATTGGTTCTTCTGCCATAATCCGATCGGAACTCATTATTTTTCATTGCCTCCCTCTTTTAACACATCAATGTTCTTTGCAAGATAATCTACTAAAGAAACAATCGTAAGAATTAATGCAATATATATAAGAATCTGCTCAGCGATATGTATTCCTCCAGCATATGCAGGGAAGTTTTCTCCGAGGTTAAGCATCAGTAAAATAATTGCAAACATCTGGAAATTTGTTTTGAACTTGCCCCAATAACTTGCTGCAATAACAACACCGCTATCGCTGGCTACTAAACGGAATCCACTAATAACAAACTCTCTTGCAATAATAACAATAACAATCCATGCAGCGATCTTATTCTGTGCTACAAGACAGATAAACGCAGAAGAAACAAGCATTTTATCTGCAAGTGGATCCATAAACTTTCCGAAATTTGTTACAAGATTATACTTTCTTGCAATATGTCCATCTAAAAAGTCTGTAATACTAGCTGCACAGAACAGTACTGTAGCGATCCATTTAGAACCTGCAACGAAATCTGTTAACAGGAAAAATACAAAAAATGGAATCATAATGATTCTTACAATTGTAAGCTTATTCGGTAAATTCATCGGCATAAATAACATCTCCCATCAAATCATATTCATTTGCTCCCGTAATGCGAACAGGAACGATATCACCGGAAATCAATTCTTCCTCCGCCCGGACAAATACATTTCCGTCTACCTTCGGCGCATCCATATAAGTTCTTCCAATATAGATATCGTCTTCATATAAGTAACCCTCTATTAAAACGGACATTTCATTATCAATTCGACTTGCAGCTTTATCAGCAGAAATCTCCTGCTGTAATGCCATAATCTCATCCCGGCGGCTTTCCTTTACTTCTTCTGTAATCTGACCGTCCATCTCTGCAGCTTTTGTTCCTTCTTCTGCTGAGTATGGGAATACACCAAGTCGGTCAAATTCCATACTGTCTACAAAGTCCACCATATTTTTGAATTCTTCTTCGGTCTCACCAGGAAAACCAGTAATTAAAGTTGTACGAAGAACAATGTCCGGTATTTCTTTCCTTAACTTCTCTACAAGAGAAACTAATTCTGCTCTATTGGTGCGGCGGCCCATACGCTTTAATATCGTATCCTCACTATGCTGAATTGGAATATCAAGATAATGACAAATCTTCTTCTCTTTCTTCATTACAGCAATCAATTCATCCGTAATTTCTTCCGGATAACAGTACAAAATACGAATCCATTCAATTCCTTCGATTTCACAAAGTTTTGTTAAAAGTTCTGGCAGTGCCTTTCTTCCATAACAGTCCATACCATAAACCGTTGTTTCCTGGGCAATAAGAATTAATTCCTTTACCCCGCCCTCAGCAAGCTTTCTTGCTTCCTCTAACAGATCTTCCATTGGGAAACTACGATAATGTCCCCGAATATATGGAATGATACAGTATGTACAGCGCTTATTACATCCTTCTGCAATTTTTAAATAAGCAGTATATCCACCAGTTGTTACTACACGTTTATCTGCTAAGGAAGCAGGAAGCAAATCAATAGAAGGACAACAGTTTACAAAGGACTTCTCCTTGGGTTCTTCTACTGCAGCTTCTTCCTGTGATGCCTCTGCCTCAGCAAGAATCTCATCAAGAATCGGAACAATCTCTGTATATCCCGTTGTTCCAATTACTGCATCCACTTCTGGAATCTCCTGCTGAATCTCATCCTGATACCGCTGTGCCATACATCCTGTTACAATAAGTGCCTTAAGTCTTCCCTTTTTCTTCCATTCTGCCATCTCGAGAATCGTTTCTACACTCTCTTCTTTCGCATCATGAATAAAACAACAAGTATTTACTACAATCGCATCTGCCTCGGACTCTTCCTGTGCCACACGGTATCCCGCTTCATTTAAAAGTCCAAGCATCTTTTCACTATCTACGAGGTTCTTGTCGCATCCTAGTGATACAAATAATACATTTTTCATCGGTTATTCATCCTTAACGCTGCTTCTACGCAGTTATTCATTAACATGGCGATTGTCATCGGGCCTACTCCTCCTGGAACAGGAGTAATCGCAGAAACTTTATCTACTACCTTATCATAATCAACATCACCACAAAGTTTATTCTCTTCATTTCTGTGGATTCCTACATCAATTACGACAGCCCCATCTTTTACATAGCTGTCATCAAAGAATTTTGGCTTTCCAATCGCAGCTACTAAAATATCTGCTCTCTGGCATACTTCTTTTAAATTTTTTGTATGAGAATGGCAGATTGTTACCGTTCCATTCTCTCTTAAAAGAAGCATGGACATCGGTTTACCAACGATATTGCTGCGCCCAACAACAACGCAGTCTTTTCCATCAATAGAGATGCCGGAACGTTTTAATAACTGGATAATTCCTGCTGGAGTACAAGATACAAAGCCTGGCTCTCCTGTAGATAAAGCACCTACACTCTGTGGATGGAATCCATCAACATCCTTTGCTGGAGAGATTGCCTGAATAATCTCTTTCTCGTCCATATGTGCAGGCACTGGAAGCTGTACAAGAATACCATTCACATGATCATCCTTATTCAGACGGCTAATTAAACTAAGCAGTTCTTCCTGTGTTGTCTCTTCTGGAAGCTCATAAGCCTGTGACTCAATTCCAATATACGCACATGCTTTCTTTTTATTATTCACATATACGCTTGATGCAGGATCACTTCCTACCTGAATTACAGCTAAACATACAGAAATGCCTTCTTCTTTTAACAGCTTTACCTGTTCTTTTAATTCCTCTTTAATATCGGAAGATATCTTTTTTCCATCAATTCTTAAAGACATAGTATCTCCTCTTTTCTTCATTTATTATGTATTTATACATAGATATTGTACCTATTTAAAATCAAAAAGTAAACACATTAACGATATTTATCTTCACTTTAAATAGCCACAAGATATTTAATAATACAACAAATTTTTCATTTCGTAAAGTCCTGCCGCCAGTTCTTTACAAATTCTTTGCAATTTTTATAAATATTCCTCAAAATAGGATTCTAACTGTTCTGAAGACATTAATACTTTCCGCGGCTTTGTTCCTTCTTCCGGACCCACGATTCCTGCATCCGAAAGCTGATCCACTATTCTTGCTGCTCGATTAAATCCAATCTTAAACATTCGCTGCAGCATTCCAATGGAAGCCTTGTCTTTTTCAATAACAAAGCGGGCTGCTGCTTCAAAATATTCATCTCTTTCCTGAGAAACCGCACTGCTCTTTAATTTATTTTCAATTTTTTCAGTTACTTCTGTATCGTATACTGCCACATCTTCATTTTCTTTTAAAAATGTAACCACATCGCTAATCTCATTATCGGAAATAAAAGCCCCCTGCACACGCACCGGTTTAGAGTATCCTGCCGGATAAAAGAGCATATCTCCCTTACCAAGAAGCTTTTCGGCTCCATTCATATCAATAATTGTACGGCTATCTACACCAGAAGAAACAGAGAATGCAATTCTTGATGGTACATTTGCCTTAATAAGCCCCGTGATAACATTAACCGATGGACGTTGTGTTGCAATAACCAGATGAATTCCTGCTGCTCTTGCAAGCTGTGATAATCTTACAATAGCATCTTCTACTTCTCCAGGAGCCACCATCATAAGATCTGCAAGCTCATCGATAATAATGACAATCTGTGGCATTTTTTTTATAGTTTCTGGATCAATCTCTCCAGATTTCTGAAGTTCCCTTACCTTTTTATTGTAACCTTCAATATTACGAACACCAGTTTCTGTAAACTTCTTATAACGATTTGTCATTTCTGCTACAGCCCAGTTTAATGCTCCTGATGCCTTTTTCGGATCAGTAACAACTGGAATAAGCAGATGTGGAATTCCATTGTAAATACTTAATTCTACCATCTTAGGATCAATCATGATAAGCTTGACTTCTTCCGGTGCTGCCTTATATAAAATGCTCATAATCAAAGTATTGATACACACTGACTTACCAGATCCTGTCGCTCCTGCAATTAATAAATGTGGCATCTTGGCAAGATCTGTTACTACGGTCTTTCCTCCAATATCTTTTCCAACTGCAAAAGCCAATTTGGATTTAAATGTTTTAAATGTCTGACTTTCTATCAAATCCCTAAAATGTACGGTCTGATTATGTTTATTCGGAATCTCAATTCCAATTGCTGCCTTTCCCGGAATCGGTGCCTCGATTCGGATATCAGATGCTGCAAGATTCAGCTTAATATCGTCTGTCAGAGAAAGAATCTTACTTACCTTTGTTCCCTGTTCCGGGAACATCTCATATCTCGTAACAGAAGGGCCACAGCTTATATCTGTAATTGTCACATTCACTCCAAAACTTTTTAATGTCTCATACAGTTTCTGCGCTGTTTCCTGTAAATACTGCTGCTGGCCAGAGGAGTGTCCCTGTTCTTCTTTTATAAGAAGACTTGCGGGAGGAAACAGGTAATCTTTTCCTTCTGCTTTCTTTCTATCTGGAACTACTTCTTTGCTTTCTACAGATGATACTTTCTGAGCTGTTTCTTTCTTAATGGTATCTTGCCTTGCCATTTGCTTTTCTTGAATGGCAATATCCCTATCGTTAACTTCCGAAGCATTATCTTTTGCTTCTGTATCTCTTTGCTTTATCTCAGCCCCATTTTTCCAGATTCTGCTCTCCTCATTTTCTTCCTGTTTTTCCTTCATATCCTTTACTGCTTCTATTTCAGGGACTTCTTTCTGTTGATCAGCCGCATCCGGATAAACATTTTCTTCCGAAATGGCTTCTGCCTCAGATACAATACTTTCAGAAACTTCTTCTATCAAACTACCCAAATCTTCATTGATTCGGATTTCTTCTGGCAGTGAAGTATGGAATGCTCCCTTTTCTTTATATGGTGGGGCATAGCTTTCTTCTTGCACTTCTAAAGTACTCTCTTGTGCCTGTTCTGAAATTAATGAGGTATTTTCCTCTGGGAATGTAAACGCACTGAAATCTAACTTACCTTTAAATGGTTCTGTCTTCCCATCCTCTTCTGTGAATGGATAAATCTGCGGATGAAGTTCCCTTACACAATCCTTTCTTTTCACCTCATCAGAGGAAGTAAACACCGGAACATTCACCTTTATATTTTTTATTGTTTTCTCTTGTTCTGCTGACGTAGATGGCTGCTTTTTCGGGTTCTTTTTCTCCTTCTTTTCTTCTAGTTCTTTCACCTTTTCTTCGCATTGTTTTGCTCTTTTCTTATCCGAAGTCTTCTTATAGCCACTCTTCATCTTCAAAAATGAAGTCGCCTTATCTGAAGATTCCTCTTCCTCTTCTAAATTGATCAATCTGTCTTCTGCTGCTGCCGCTTCTCTTTCTAAACGCCGTTTCTCGGCAGACTTTTCCCACTCTTCTTTTGAAGCCCGCACATTCTTAACCATCTTTTTAAAGAAAGAAACAAAAGATCTTTGTGTCAGCAAAATACATGCGAGCAAAAATACACAGATAAGAACAACCATCGCTCCTGCTGTTCCAAATCCCTCTCTTAATAAAAGCGCAACTCCGCCCCCGATAATTCCTCCTGTTGCATGATTATTAATCGCCATAGAAAATAAATCATGCACTGTCACTGTCGTATCTTTATATAACAACTGCGATACGGCCGATACTTCCATCAAAATGACAAATCCCGCACCACACTTCTTCATTGCCAACGTACTGTAATCATTGGCAACCAAAATTGTTATACCAAGGAAGAAAAATACCGGCATAACAAACTGGGCACAGCCAAAAATACCAAAAAAGAAGCTGGCCAGCCATTTTCCAATCAATCCACAATGTCCAAAATTACTAAACATCATAAGAACGACCAGACCAAAAGCAACAACCAACGTAATCTCACTGCTCATCGGAATTCCTTCTGCCTTTTGGGATGCGTTTTTTCTGGTTCCCGAAGTATGATTTTTCGCTGTAGTTTTTCTGGTCACATTATTCTCTGTTGTGACTTTCTTTGTTGTTTTTCGTTTTATCTTATTCTCGTTTGTTTTATTACTTGCCATACATAACACCTTTATTTTCTAAGTTTGATATCTTTATCATCATATCACAAATACCGTCAGAAAAAAAGATGCGTTCTTAAAATAAATAACACATTTTTTCTTCTATCATTTTTTCTCCTGTCTTTTCTTCCTACTTCTTTCAATCTCCTGATGCAGCCAGAAAAGCGCTTCAGAAACACCACCAACTTCATCAATAATTCCTTCTTCCACCGCCATTTTTCCTACAAGAATTGTTCCTAAATCTTTTACCATCATCCCCTGACGTATCATCATTCTTTCCAGCCTGCTTTTCGCAACTCCTGTATGTGCTTCTACAAATGTAACAATCCTATCCTGTATCAGCCGAAAGTATTCAAATGTCTGCGGCGCACCAATAATCGTACCATTCAGTCGTACTGGATGCAGAATCATCGTTGCCGTCGGTGCAATAAATGTTCGATCTGCCGCTACTGAAAGAGGTACTCCAATAGAATGACTATCTCCAATCACAAGAGAAACCGTCGGTTTTTTGATAGATGCAATCATTTCTGCTGCCGCAAGGCCACAGGAACAATCGCCTCCCACCGTATTAATCAGGAGAAATAATCCATCTATCTCCTGATTATCCTGTACTTGGGTAAGAAGCGGTAATAAATGTTCATATTTTGTTGTCTTTATTCTGTCTGATGATAAATGATGCCCTTCTATCTCACCGATAACAGATAAAAATAAAATATGATGCCCCGTCCCGTTATTCTCCAGTAATACTTCTCCAAGTTCTAGTAAACTTTCTAATTGCGTATTCATGAGCATCCTCCTTTATATTTTCATGTGCTTCCGAAATCTTTTACACCTGGAGCATGTTTCAAACACGCTCTAATCTTATAAAACGATTTTTCCGAAAGCAGCTTTCCCTTTAGCATGCTCATTTTGAAAGAAAAAACACCTAAGAATTATATCCTTTTTTAATAATTCTTGGGTGTTTTATCTATTTTTAATCCTGTGTGAAAATATTCTTTAGAGCGTGTTTGAAAAATGCTCTAGACTTCCGTTTGTCTCTAAAGCTTTTATTCCTTTAGAATAAATCTCCTGCAGCTTTCCATCTTTTTGCATAAAAAGCCGATGTTCATTTTGAAAACGATGGCTTGTTTTAAGAACCTTCCAACTTTTAAATGTTTCTTTGTGCTGCTTATAATATTCCTTATCTGCAACGAGTATCTGTGTATTACCAGACTCAATATCTGAAAGTGCTTCTTTTACAGACAAAAATGGAACTGCCCGCCCCTTATAACGATTTGCAAGATATTTCGCAAATACTTCCTCTTCTGTATCGGCAGGTGCTGCAATACTGTTATCTTTTATTTGTTTTAAAGTCGAAATGTTAGAACTTTTTGGCGCTAAAACACAAATATTAGATGTGTAGAATGACTTACTTGCCAAAATATTCTTACCTGAGGCTGCATTTGTCGCTCCGATAAAGCCATCTATAGACTTCTTAGAAAGATTTTCATTATAAGAAGATGCATCTACAGAAACAAATTTATAAGTAAATGGTTCTTCTTTTGCCATTGCTGCAACAAAATCTGCATAGTATCCTTTTGGCATACCATCTTCTTCGTAATAATATGGTGCATTATCATCTACCACGCCGATATAATAATCTACCTTTGTCTCTGCCTCTTGCTTAGTGCCCCCTAATGTGCATCCTGTCAGAAGAAATAAGAATACTAACAGCATGATACTAACAGGTATCCTCTTCTTTTTTCGCATGGTGCTCCTCCCTGTCTGCTTTCCGATTTACAATCCTAACTCTCTACGATAAATTGCGATGCGGTTTTCAATTTCCTGCAATTCCTGCTCAATTTCCCTGATTCGTGCCTTACCTTTTTCCATATCAATTGCTGTTTCCTTCACAACTTTTGTAATGTAACGGGGAAGATTAAGATTATATTCATTTTTTTCTATCTCATCCCTCTCCACACAGGCACACAATCCAGGAATTGTCTTTCTCTCACTCCAAAGCTGATCTATAGTATCTATCTGTTCCTTATCAAGACTTTCTATCTCCGAGCAGTCAAAAAACAAGATATCTTTTCGTTCTCGATTCATCTGGAAAAATAAAATTGCCTCGGCCTGCCCTATAGAGTGAAATATGGAATCCGGAAGCAGCATTATTGTATCAAGACAATTCAATTCTTCCACAAGATACTTACGAATCTGCGCTTCTCTTCCTTCCCGGTAAAGCATCGCACCAGGAAAAACTGCCGCCAAAAATCCATTCTCTTTTAAACAAGAAATTGCTGTCAGTAAAAATGGAAATTCCCCCTTCGTTCCAGCATAAAACTGTTCTTTTCCAAGAGAAAGTTTTGGTGAAGCTATATATTCTCCTGCTTCTACACCTTCTGGCATAAAAATAAGGATATTATCTGCTCCATCTGGCAAATCTCTGATTGCTCTCCAGTCCTTTTTCATGAAAAGATGTAGGGAATCTAATGGAATTCCTCTCATATAACATACAATCGTAAAAATATCAATATATTCCTGTTCCTTTGTATAGCCATAAATCTCTATATTTTTTTCTGTACTTATAATGGAAGATGCCAAAATACCATACTGAAATTCTGGAAATAAAACTTTACATTTTCCTTTTTTCTTATGAAATCGCCTACAAAAAAACTTATGATATAGTTCGCTTAGTTCTTCCGATATATAGGTATCTTTTTTTAACTTTGCAAATTCTGCGATCAGCAAAACAAATAGTTTTGGATACTGCCTGAGTAATTCTTCTTTACAATCCCAGCCATCAATTTTTTTTAGAAATTTACGAAAAAATCTTGCATAACTTTTTTGTTTTTCTAAAGAATGTACTCTTTCAAGGCTTTTATAAAATGAAAATTCTGTAAGTTGAAAATCTTTATTCAAAAGATGTAAAAAAGAGGAAGCGGATTCCATAAATTTTAAAAAGGAAGCTACCTGAAGCTTTCCACGTATTGCCATCTTCACTAATTCACCCGGCTTATAAGCCTCTTCTAGTGAGTCACCATGTTTTAAACAAAGATACTGATAAAATAAGAGGAACACACAACTATCTCTGTATTCCTCAAATGTCAGACCCGGATGACTCTCACTTAAAATTGACAAAAATTCATATTGTAACTGTTTTTCGTCCATCCGTTTCCCCTTTTATAATTTTTCTAAATGGTGCATCATTTCTTCTGTCAGAACTGCCTCTTCTAAACGCATCTTTTCCATAAGAAGTACTTTTTTCCGCTTCTGATAATAGTACAGCTTACCAATTGACATCTGCGTTGATAAATTCGGACACTCAATCATCAATTGACGAATCATGTGTACAGATAATACCTTAACTGAAGAGTTTCCCTGAATGGCAATCATCCGTTGCCTTTTTATCTCTGGATGTTCATTAAAATACCATGCAAAGTAGTAGGGATCCATTATCCCATTCTGAAATTCTATCGAAACAAAATTGGATGGGATAATCTTGCCCTCATGCTGTTTCTCCAGTACGGCAGCACGATGGAAGGAGGTCAGTCCGATTACGATGCTATGCTCTTTTGCCAGATTTAAATTCTTCACCTTTTTTTTATCAACCAAAGCCGTAGGAACTTCATAATCCCACACTCCATTTTCCTCGTCAATTAACTGACTGATCGTAAGAATGGGATACTCTGCTCCCTCACTTAATATCTTTGGCTTTATCCTATTCAGTACAACACCATGCGTAATCTGGCTGATTTGTTCTAAAAGGAACTCCAACCTCACTGCCCCCTCGTAAAAATAATTTATTTGATAATCTCGCGAAGTGCCAGATTAATTCTTCCCATCTTATCAATTTCAAGAACTTTTACTTTTACTTTATCACCGATATTAACAACATCTTCTACTTTCTCTACTCTTTCTTTAGAAAGTTTAGAAATGTGAATCAGGCCATCCTTATTTGGAGCTAACTGTACAAATGCACCGAAGTTCATAATACGAACAACTTCTCCCTCATAAATCTTGCCTGCTTCTACAGGTTCTACGATAAGACGAATGATTTCCATTGCTCTGTCGATCATTACCTGATCTACACCACAGATATCTACTCTTCCCTCATCATTAATATCAATCTTAACGCCTGTCTCATCAATGATTGCGTTGATTGTCTTTCCCTGTTTTCCGATAATCTCGCTGATCTTATCTGGATCCACATGCATCTGCATAATCTTTGGAGCATATTCTCCAACGTGGTCTCTCGGTGTAGAGATTACTGGTTCCATAACATCAGTAAGGATATGTTCACGAGCTTCTTTTGTACGGGAAATTGCCTCACGGATAATATCTGGTGTTAAACCGTGAATCTTGATATCCATCTGAATTGCTGTAATACCATCATGTGTACCGGCAACCTTAAAGTCCATGTCTCCGAAGAAATCCTCAAGGCCCTGAATATCTGTTAATACGATGTAATCATCATCGCTGTCTCCTGTTACAAGACCTGTAGAAATACCTGCAACTGGTTTCTTAATAGGTACACCTGCTGCCATTAAAGATAAAGTAGATGCACAGATACTTGCCTGAGAAGTAGAACCGTTAGATTCTAATGTTTCAGAAACAGTACGAATTGCATATGGGAACTCGTCCTCACTTGGAAGTACTGGAACTAAAGCTCTCTCTGCTAATGCACCATGACCGATCTCACGACGTCCCGGGCCACGGCTAGGCTTTGTCTCACCTACGGAGTAGCTTGGGAAATTGTAGTGATGCATATATCTCTTAGAAGTTACATTTGCATCAAGGCCATCAATCTTCTGTGCTTCAGATAATGGAGCTAAAGTTGTAATTGTCATGATCTGAGTCTGTCCACGAGTAAACATACCGGAACCATGTACTCTAGGTAAAAGATCAATCTCTGCAGCTAATGGACGAATCTCGTTAATAGCACGGCCATCTGGACGCTTATGGTCTTTTAAGATCATCTTACGAACCGTCTTTTTCTGGAACTTGTATACTGCATCATCAATTAATGGAAGCCAGTCTTCGTGTTCTTCTGCGTAACGTTCTTCTAACTTCTCTTTAATCTGACGGATATTCTCCTCACGAACCTGCTTTACATCTGTAAATACTGCCTCTTCCATAGCTTCTGGAGTGATGAAATCTACCATATCATTCCATAAATCTTCTGGAGTGTCTACATGTTCGTATTCATGTTTCTCTTTTCCGCATTCTTCTACGATACGATCGATAAACTTAATTACTTCCTTATTTACTTCATGTGCCTTGAAGATAGCTTCAATCATCTTATCTTCTGGAACTTCATTCGCACCAGCTTCAATCATGATTACTTTCTCTGCTGTAGAAGCAACTGTAAGTGCAAGATCAGAAACTAACTGCTGGTCTGCTGTAGGGTTTACGATAAATTCTCCATCAATAAGACCGATTCTTGTTCCGGCGATAGGACCATCAAATGGAATATCAGAAATAGATGTTGCAACAGAAGCGCCAAGCATTGCTGTTACTTCTGGAGAACAATCAGGGTCTACTGCCATAACTAAGTTATTCAGAGTTACATCATTTCTGTAATCTTTAGGGAATAATGGACGCATTGGACGGTCAATAACACGGGATGTAAGAACTGCATGTTCAGATGCCTTACCCTCTCTCTTATTAAATCCTCCAGGAATCTTACCTACTGCGTACATCTTCTCCTCAAATTCAACACTAAGAGGGAAGAAATCAATTCCTTCTCTTGGCTTCTCTGAAGCTGTTGCTGTGGATAAAACCACTGTATCACCATAGCGCATAAGTGCGGCACCATTGGCCTGCGCTGCCACTTTTCCGATTTCAACTGTCAGTGTTCTTCCTGCCAGTTCCATAGAAAACTGTTTTACCATTACTTAAACCTCCTGAAAAAATATATTTATCTAATGAGGGAAGGTTTCCGAAACCACTGAAAAAAGCACTGTTTCCTCCAATGCTCTTTTCAGAAGTCTCGGGCACATCCTTCCCATAGTCATAAATTATGACCTAATCTTTACTATTCTATCACAGGATAAAAAAAACTGCAATAGTTGAGGTTACTATTTAATTCATTAAGAGACAGACGCCCAGGAAGAGAACCGATACCCTATATTT
>OCPT01001531.1_pt1 | contig 12817 bp, 6 predicted proteins | sample 1538741 | NCBI WGS metagenome assembly OCPT01 (sample SAMN04571723, study PRJEB22368) | human gut metagenome | biome: human gut; material: stool | host: Homo sapiens | place: Luxembourg | collected 2012-12-06 | reverse complement strand
GAGATCTCCTCCAGATTTTCCAGACGCTTGACGTAGCTTTCCACGTTCTCGCGGCGGGCACCCGGGCGGGCGGCGCTGATGGCGTCGGCAGCCTGAATGATGAAGGCCAGCGGGGTCTTGGGCTCCACGTCGCCGTGGTGAGCCTCAATGGCATGGATGATCTGGGTATTTTCCTTGTACTTGCGGCAGATATCCACACCGATCTGCACATGGCTGCCCTCGATCTCGTGGTCCAGTGCCTTGCCGATATCATGCAGCAGACCGGCACGGCGTGCCATGGTCACATTCACACCCATCTCGCCTGCCAGCAGACCGGCCACCCATGCCACCTCCATGCTGTGGGTCAGGGCGTTCTGGCCAAAGCTGGTGCGGTACTTCAACCGGCCGATCAGCTTGATCAGGTCGGGGTGCAGGCCATGGATGCCCAGCTCCATCACGGCGCGCTCGCCCTCGCGCTTCATCTGCAGCTCCAGCTCGTGGCGGCACTTTTCCACCGTCTCCTCGATGCGGGCGGGGTGGATGCGGCCATCGCCGATCAGGCGTTCCAGCGTCATGCGGGCCACCTCGCGGCGGGTCTGGTCGAAGGAGGACAGGGTAATGGCCTCCGGGGTATCGTCGATGATCAGATCCACGCCGGTAGCGGTCTCCAGTGCGCGGATATTGCGGCCCTCGCGGCCGATGATGCGGCCCTTCATCTCATCGCTGGGCAGCGGCACCACACTGACGGTGGTCTCGCTGCAATGGTCGGCAGCGCAGCGGCTGACGGCCTGTCCGATGAGGTTGCGGGCGATGTTATCGCAGTTTTCCTTCAGGTCGGTCTCGTAGGCGGCAACGCGCACGGCCTTTTCGTGGGTCAGCTCCTCGTCCACCTTGTGCAGCAGCACCTCGCGGGCGTCCTCCTGACTCAGACCAGCCAGCGTCTCCAGACGCTCCATCTCCTTGGCGCGCAGAGCGTCGATCTCGGCCAGACGCTCCTCGGCCTCAGCGGCGCGCTTTTTCAGCTCCTCTTCCTTCTTTTCCAGTACCTCGGTCTTGCGGTCGAGGGCGGTTTCCTTCTGGTCGATGCGGTTCTCCTGACGGCTGATCTCCGCACGGCGCTGCTTGATCTCCTTGTCGGCCTCTGCCTTCTGGGCATCGACCTCGGCTTTCAGACGGAAAGCCTCGTCCTTTGCTTCCAGAACCGCTTCCTTGCGCTTCTGGTCGGCGGTCTTGATCGCCTCGTTCACCAGCCGGGTAGCCTCGGCCTCGGCGCTGCCGATCTGGGCTTCGGCAGTCTTTTTACGGTTGTTGTAACCAATAAAATAACCCGCAGCCACGCCGACAACAGCAACGATCAAGGCCACGATCACTCCGATCGCGGTCATTGCGTTCACTCTCCTTTGTTTCAATTCAATGCAAAATTAAAAGCAGGAGACGCTGCGCAGCAGGACACGGGCAATGATATAGAAAGAGCTTTCAATGCAAAAAGTGACACCAAAACCATACGCACCACCCAAAACCGGCGGCACGGGCAAAAGCATACGGCTTTTCTCTTTACGGTTCCATTTTATATCAAACAGGCACGCTTTGCCTGAAACGGGTACAGGGGTCACACAGAAACCTGCGTACAGCGTCTTTGATTCCATACTACTAAATATAGTACGAAACATTTGCCCGCTTGTCAAGAGGAAAACCCTGCCCGCAGAACATTTTGTGCAGAAAAACAAAAATTGAAGTGGGACTTCCTCAGGGAAGTGAACCCTCTCAGGCGCTCCCGCGCCAGCTCCCCCGAAGGAGGAGCCAAGGTCTAAGGCTCGTTGCTAAAGTATTAGGCATAACAAGAAAGCTTCCGGCAGTACCGAAAAGCTCCCCCTTCGGGGGAGCTGGCACGCCGTCAGGCGTGACTGAGAGGGTTCTCTTCCCCAAACCAAAAGGGCTGCCCCGGAGAACGGAGCAGCCCTTCTGGTTTATGATGAAGAGAAGAAAATGAAGGAGAATAGCTTATTATTTGGCGGCTTTTTCGCCCTCCGGGAAGATGATCTTATTCACAAAGAAGAAGATGACCATGGAGATGCCGCCATTGAGCACGGTGGTGCCGATGTTGTAGATGAAGTCCGGTACCAGCAGCCCGGCCACTGCCACCCAGATGCAGTTGATGGAGTTGACGATGCAGGTAATGACGCAGAAGGCCAGCACATACCAGCCGATCTGCTTTGCCAGATTGCCCTTGCTGCGGAACACAAAATTGCGCTGGATGGGGAAGTTGATGCACTCGCCGATGACCATGGCGATCATGTAGGCGCAGAAGTAGGGCAGACCGCCGTGGGCGGCATCGTAGCCGAGGATGTTCCATTTGAAGGTCTCGCCGAACAGGGTGATGTCGATGCCCGGCCAGCCGAAATCCACCACCGGCAGGCTTGCAAAGGCCTTGGGCAGAAATTGCAGCAGCAGGTACTTGAACACCGTGATGAGGTTGGACACGATGACGAACAGGCCGCCCTCGCGCACCCACTTGGCAGCGGCGGGGTGCTTTGCCGCGAAGTTATTCCAGAAATTCATAGCCTGCTTCCTTTCAGCTGTTTTTCAAGCGCTCTTCCATGCGGCTGTTCAGCACGAGGTTCTTCACGGCCTCCACGATCACCCGCACAAGGCCGATGATCCAGAAGCCCTGCAGCTCCATCACGATGCCGTCCACCATGCCCATGCTGATGGCGCCGTTGGTCATTTTGGCCAGCGCCCGCAGAGGCATATTGTACTGGAACAGGATGTTCAGGTCGGGCTTGCCCTTTTTGATGCTGCGGCGCAGCAGGGTGCCCAGCACCGCAGCCGCCAGCCAGCCGATGGGGCTGCGTCCGTGCCCCATCTCGCCCAGCGTCATGTTGCGATCGATGTGCACCTTGTTCTCCGGGATGGGACGGCCCAGCAGCGCCTCAAACTCCGCGTCCGGCACGTTCTGCACCTGTGCGGTGCGGTAATGCTCCAGATTTTTGCCCGCGTAGGGGTCGGGTGCGCCGGTGCCCGCCACCGTGACAGCGGCAGTCAAGCGGATATCGGCGCTGGAAGCGCCCACCAGCAGCTGATAGCTGCCGCCCTCCACCTCCCAGCGGTCGGTCTTGTCGTTCCAGTAGCGGAACGCCTTGTCGTCCAGCGGGATGGTGACGGTCTTGCTCTCTCCGGCTTCCAGCTGCACCTTGGCAAAGCCCTTCAGCTCCTTGACGGGGCGGAAAACTTTTGCATCCGGCTTTGCCACATACAGCTGCACCACCTCTGCACCTGCACAGCTGCCGGTGTTGGTGACAGTCAGGGTCACGCCGGTTTCGTCTGCTTTCAGGTCACTGTACGCAAAGCTGGTGTAGCTCAGGCCGTAGCCGAAGGGGAAGGCGGTGGGCACACCGGCGGTGTCGTAGTAGCGGTAGCCCACATACAGACCCTCGCGGTACTCCACAGTGGGGCCGTCGCCGCCGAAATGCGCTTTTGCGGGGGTGTCGGCGTAGCTGCGCGCCCAAGTCTCCGCCAGCTTGCCGCAGGGGTTCTGCGCGCCGGTGAGCACCTCGACCAGTGCGCCCGCACCGGCCTGACCGCCCAGACAGCCGTAGACCAGCGCCTTGCAGTCCTTGACCCAATCGCTTTCCAGCGAGGAGCCTGCACTCAGCAGCACCACCACGTTGGGGTTTGCCGCCGCCACAGCGGCCAGCAGTTCCAGCTGGTTCTCTGCCAGCTTCATGTCGGCGCGGTCGATGCCCTCGCTCTCCTTAATCTCGTCCAGACCCATGCACAGCAGCACCACATCGGCGTTCTTTGCCAGCAGCACCGCCTCGGCCTTCAGCGCCTCGTCGGGCTTGCCCTGCCGGTCAAAGCCCTTGGCGTAGCCGACGCTGTTCAGACCGCTCTCGGCAAGGCAGTCCAAGAAGGAATCCACCTTGATGGAGTTGACAGCGCTGGAGCCTGCACCCTGATAGCGGGGCGTCTGGGCAAAGTCACCGATGACCGCCACCTTTTCCCCTTTTGCAAGGGGCAGCAGGCTGTTTTCGTTCTTCAGCAGCACGATGCTCTGGGCAGCAGCCCGGCGTGCCAGTACGTGGTGGGCGTCGGCATCGAACTTGCCGGGTGCGGCGTCCACCGCTGCTTTGGTGGTGAACACCAGTTCCAGCAGTTCCTCCAGCCGGGCGTCCACGTCCGCTTCGGTGATCTTGCCGGTCTGCACCGCCTTCATCAGCTCCCGGATGGCGTCCCCGCCGGGGGCGGGCATTTCCAGCGTAGAGCCGTTCTTTACGCCGAGGGCGTGGTCGTTGCTGCCGCCCCAGTCGGTGACCACTGCGCCGTCAAAGCCCCAGTCCCTGCGCAGGATATCCATGAGCAGGTGGGCGTTCTCGTTGGCGTAGGTGCCGTTGACAAGGTTATAGGCGGACATGATGGTCTTGGGCTGCGCCTCCTTGACCACCATCTCGAAGCCGGTCAGGTAAATTTCCCGCAGGGTGCGCTCGTCCACGATGGAATCCGAGGCCATACGGCGCAGCTCCTGACTGTTCACGGCAAAGTGCTTGGGACAGGCGGCAATGCCGTTTTTCTGGATGCCGCGGACGTAGGCCGCCGCCATCTTACCGGCAAGGTAGGGATCCTCCGAGAAATACTCGAAGTTGCGGCCGCACAGCGGGCTGCGCTTGATGTTCAGGCCGGGGCCCAGCAGCACCGACACGCCCTGTGCCGCTGCTTCTTCGCCCATGGCTGCGCCCACAGCCTCGCCAAGCTCCGGGTCCCAGCTGTTGGCCACGGTAGCCGAGGTGGGGAAGCAGGTGGCGGGCACACTGGGGTTCAGGCCCAGATGGTCAGCCGCGCCCGCCTGCTTGCGCACGCCGTTGGGGCCGTCCGACAGGGTAATGGCCGGGATGCCCTTGCCCGGCAGCGCCCGGGTGGTGAACACCGTGCCGCCGCTCAGCAGGGCGCATTTCTGTTCCAGGCTCAGGCTGTTGATGATATCTGTGTGTTTCATGGGTCTCTCCTGACAATCAAAAAAGGGGGCGGGCGTTTGCCCGCCGCCCCCTATGGGTTTATGCTTTTACTTTTTTCTGCTTGCGGGGTTTGTAGTTTTCGGGATGAAGCTTTGCATCTTTGGTGCGGCGAACCATCAAGACGATGAGAGCGACGACCAGAACCCAAATCACAACGATTGCAGCATTAGCGGCGATTTTCCACGGAGAAGTGGACATCCGGAAAGTCGTTCCCGGAGCAGAATCCTGCGTGGCGTTAGAGTTTGCGAGAGCGTAGGAAATGTTGTGGATAGCATTGCGCATTGCCCAACGAGCGGTTGCGCTGTCGTAATCATTCAGATTCCACATTGCTGGCATGGACATGCAGAGATACGCATCAGAACCAGTACGGATGCAGAGGTCGCGGAGATTGTTGTCGCCCCAGATCCAGTAATCGGTGATAACCATGCCACGGAAGCCCCACTCTTTGCGCAGGACGTTGTTCAACAAGTTGTAGTTGCAAGTACCGAGGCAATCACCAACACTGTTCTGTGCGGGCATAATGCCAGTGGTTGCACGCATGACACGGGTAGCGGTAGTACCGTTTTCATCGGCAGTGTATTTGACCGTCATACGAGCTTCTTCAACGGCAATCTCAAAGGCTTTCATGTAGATATCGCGCATGGTCTGCTCGGTAGCCCATGTGGTGCAAAGCTGACTACGATTCGTTTCCGTATCATTCAGTGCAAAATGCTTCAGATAGCAGACCATGCCTTGGTCGCCAGCACCGGAAATGCAGGCGGCGGCAAGTTTGCCGGAAAGAATGGGGTCTTCGCTGTAATACTCAAACACACGGCCAGAGAAGGGAGAACGATGCAGATTGATTGCAGGGCAGTACCAGCCGTTCACGCCGTTTTGCAGGGACTCCTGACCGAATGCCGCGCCGACATTATACAGAAGGTCGACATTCCATGTGGCGGCAATGACAGGTGCGAAGGGGAAGGAAGAAGACTTCGACATATCATAGCCGTTGTCAGAACCCTGAACTTTCAGACCGTTTGCACCGTCTTCCTGAACGGTGGAAGGAATGCCAAGGGAAGAAATTGCACCCAGAGTATAAGCGGCACCAGTGTGATTAAGAAGGATGCTGTCCTTGTCGCCTTCCCAATCGATTTGGTCAAGATAGCTCTCCCATTTGGGGTCGTTGTAATCCAAGCCACGCATCGAAGAAAGGGTCAGACCATTTTTCTGATTGGAAGTAGGCTGATCTTCGTGATAGACCAGACTGCCTTCGACGTTGCCGAAAACGGGGTCGGTCTCAACCTCAAAAGTGGTGTCCTTGCCGAGTTTATCAATGAATTCGGCATTCAGGGACTTTGTGCGGCCTTCTGCCATCTTCGGCTGCGTGCCGGCCCAGTCTGCACGAGAAAGGATAATAGAGTTGCTGTTCATGTAGTCGCTGGAAGTCTGGAACTGGTTCGTTGCGGCGATGAATTCACCTTCCATTGCTTCGCCAGTCGGATTTCCGTCGTTATCGAGAGTAGACTGTGCGTCTTTATCACGATTGCGAATGTGAGCATCATCACTACCATCGTACCAAGTGGTATCGTTCAAAGTGGTAATGCGGGTATCCAAAACGTCATGGCTGTTGTTACGCAGGGTGATTTCGTAATCGCCAGCTTCCAGCATATAGCAGCCAATCGTTCCGTCAGGATTTGCATGAGTGTAGCAGTAAGAAGCCATGTCTTCTTTGGCAAAGCTCAGAGTGAGAGTCTGGGATTCACCGGGTGCAAGTTCTTTTGTTTTATCAAATGCAATGAGGTTTGCAACGGGCTTTTCAACCTTGTTCTCAATGTCAAGGTCGGTGTAAGGTGCGTTGTAATAAAGCTGAACGACATCTTTGCCAGAGTAGACAGAGCCGGTGTTCGTCACGGTAACATCAACAGAAATGGTGTCGCCGCTGTCATGATAGCCGGTAATGCTCTGTTCAAAAGTGGTATAGCTCAGGCCATATCCGAAGGGATAGCAGACAGCACCAGCAGTCACAACACCGCCGTTTTCATCCAGCTCGCCATATACAAAGTCATCGTCCATTACATCAGCAGTTTCATAGTAGCGATAGCCAACGTAAACGCCTTCCTGATAGTCGGTGAAATAGCGGGAACTCTCCTGTGCATTTCCGGAAGAAAAAACCCCTTCAATCATGACAGGAGCGTTATCATAAGAAAAAGAACCGATATTCTGATAGGAAGGGTCTTTCGTGAAATCACTGGGGTAAATGTCGACAGTACGTCCAGAAGGGACGGTGCTGCCGTCCATGATTCCAGCCAGCTCTGCGAAACCGCGTTCGCCGGGATGACCGACCCACAGAATTGCATCGGCTTCATATTCACCACTCTGGATGGGAGTCAGTTCCATCGGTGCGGAAGATACCAGAACAACAATGACACTGCCACATTTTTCTTTTGCGATTTTGATAGCTTCTTTTTCGTTGGAACTTAAAGCGAGATAATGCGGAGTACCGTCGGTGTAAGCATCATATTTCTTGTCGCTGCCTTCCTGTCCTGCACGAGTGATAAAAACGATGCCTGTTGTGCCGGAGACATCATCCATCCCATCATAAATAGAGGGGGCGTACTCGTACAGAAAACTGTTGCCGCCCAGCAGTCCGGACTCGCCTGCGGAGAAAGTGCCCTCGGCTTCGGTCAAAGCTTTCGGATCGGGGGATGCCTTCATCTTATCCACAGCGGCATTGTTCAAGGTGTAGACAGAAGAAAGAGCCTGCTCAGAACTTACGGGGTCAACGACCCACTTTGCAGAACCGCCACTGGTGAGCTGTCCATAAATTGGGTCAAGATAAGCACGGCCAAACGGAGTGACCGTACTGCCATCAGCAAGCGGAAGAATGCCGTTGTTTTTCAGCAGGACAGTGCCTTCCTGCATGACCTGTGCGGCTACTTCATAAGCGGCTTCGGTGGATTCTTTGTTATTTTGATATTTAACGTCGTAATAGGATGTATCCCAAGATTCTGTACCGTTGGGAGATTCTTTTACAAGATGACCTTTTCCGAGGTAGGTGTCAAGCGTAGAAGCAAGCATGTTGCTTGCAATCATCAGCGCGACATTGATGATAATGAGAAGTGCAACGACGAACGATAAAATTCGACAGAATTTTTGATTGTTCATCTTTAATTTTTTTTGCTCCATGATATCTCCTTCTAATATTCTCGTATTAGAACAGTTTGCGCATACTGTCTTTATATACATTCATTTTATCATAGAAGTATCCGTCTGCGTCATTTTCTGCGTAAATTGTCATTTCCAGAACATAATCTGCAAAAATTACAATTTGTTTTCAAATTTTATTGTGCTTGTGCACAAACAAAGCCCCTGCTTCTTTGTGCACCCTGCCAGACAGCAAAAAACGGCAGGGGACACCTGCCGTAAAATATTTATTTATCTTTGGACAGCGGAAATAAGATCCGCAGGGTGCACCAGTTGTTTTCCCAGTGCATCGTCATGCTGCCGCCGTGCTGCCCGACGGTGGTGCGGACGCTTTTCAGGTCCGACCCCTGCTGCGGCAGACCGTCCGCATCCAGTGCGGGGGCGGCCTCTGTATAATGCTCGAACCGCAGCATGGCAAAGCCACCCTGACTGTACACCGCCACCTTGATGAGCCGCTTTTCGGGGTCCGGCTCGGCGCGCACGGCGGCAATGGCGTTATCCAGCGCCACGCCCACGATGGTGCACAGCTCCCGGATGGTGAGAAAGCCCAGCATCCTGCCGTCCGCTACGCTGGTGATGGTAATGTTCTCCTGCTGGCATTCCATGGTCTTGGCGGTGAGCAGGGTATCCAGCACCGGGTTGCCGGTCTTGTTCTCGGCCTCGTACTGGCGGATATTCTGCTCCATGGCGGCAATGGCGGCGTTCTGCTTGGTCTGATCCTGCTCCTCCCGGATGCGGGCAAGCTGGACTTTCAGCTCATGATACCGCCGGTTGATGAGGTTGATGCCCTCCTTGCTGCGCTTGTACTGCTCGTACTGGCGGTGCAGCACCTCGTCCATGGCGGCAAGCTCGCTGTGCAAAGCGTTCTCCTGCAGCTGCTCATGCTGCACCGATAAGATCAGCACGCCGGAAAAATCCACCAAAGTGCGGATGGAAAAAATGCTCATGTTGATCTCGCTGCCGGGCAGAAAGCCCAGATTGCTCACCGCAAAGGCAGTCAGCGCCAGCATGACCGCCGTCAGGGCGGCGCTGCCGCCGATCTGTAAGTGCCCGGCGGGCTGGGGACGGCGGTGCTGCAGATAGCACATAATGCCGAACAGCGTCCCATACACCAGCGCCAGCAGCAGCAAAGACAGCGGCTCCCGTGGGCCGCGGGCGGGCCAGAGGGCGCAGTGCAGCTGCCACTCCACGCTGGCGGCAAGCTCTGCCAGAATAAACGCCCGGGCGCAGTGATACCCGGCTTCCAGCAGGGTGATGCTCCACACACCCCATAAATATAAGTAAGAAAACCCGATGGCCGTTACCATGCAGGGGATCCAGAGCCCGCCGGGCACATTGCCCGTCAGCCCCAGAAAGGCAGACAGCCCCGCCGCCCACAGCAGGGTGATGCCCCCGGTGACCGCCTTGGAAAAGCGGGGCGCAAGCGCCGGGGTGAACAGCAGCACCGCCAGACACTCCGCAAGGGCGGTGTACAGCCGGGGGATATCCGGCAGCGCGGTCATGAGCCTTCACCGCCGATGTAGTCGGTCAGTGCGGCAAGAAAAGCCTTACGCTTGGGGCGGCTGACCTGCAGCTCGCAGGGGCCCACCTGCACGGTGCTCTGCCGCAGCTCCCGCACCTGTGCCAGATTGACAAGGTAGCCGCTGTTGCAGCGGGCAAAGGGGCAGTCTGCCAGCTTTTCCTCAAAGGCCTTGAGAGCGCCGGGGGCAGAAAAATCGCCCTCGTCGGTGTAAAAGTGCACCCGGTGCCCCTCGCTTTCCAAGTAATAGATGCTGGCGGTGTCCAGCCGGCGCAGCCCGCCCTCCACCGGCACAGTGAGGTAGCGCTTTGCACGCTTTTCCAGCCGGGCAACGGCTTTGAGCAGCTGCTGCGAAAAGGCAAAGTAGGGCACCGGCTTCAGCACATAGTCCAGCGCTCCCACCGAGTAGCCCCGGATGGCGTACTGCGCCATATTGGTGATGAAGATCAGGATGACGTCTGCATCCATCTGCCGGATGCGCTCTGCCGTGGTCATGCCGTCCAGATGCTTCATTTCCACATCCAGAAAAATAATATCGTAGACCGCGCGGTAATCCTCCAGAATATCCACCCCGTCCGCAAAGACCGTCACTTCAAACTCCGTTCCGTACTGCCGGGTATACCGCCGGACATACTCCTGCAATACCCCCTGCACCTCCGCGTCGTCCTCTACGATCGCCACCCGGATCATGACCGCACCTCCCTTACCACACCTTTGTGGAACTGTTACGGCTCTATTATAGCGCAATCCCGTCCGGTTTGCCAAGGGGGGCATCCGCACAAAGGGCAGGGCAGCCCACAGCTGACCACCGTGGACGTCAACCCCTACCAGCTGGGCATGGAGGCTGCCAGCCAGACCATCAACCACATCGAGAACCCGAACCTTCTGGCCACAAAGATCATCGTGCCGCACAAGCTCATCCCCCGGGAGAGCTGCTGCCCGCCGGAGGAGCAGCGCTAGGAAGTGCTTTTTCAGCAAGACAGTGTCCGCTTCCGGGAGCTGCCGCGCAGCGCTTGCTATCCTGCCCCCAGAGTAGACAGCGTAAAAAACGCTGCATCCTCCGGGGGTATTTTTATGCCCCAAAAGGCACAAAAGAATGCCCGCCCACCTGTGGAAAACCACGGTGGGCGGGCATTTTGCGTTTTATTGTTCGTGCCGCTGTAAAAGCCTTCAGAGGGTGGCGGTCTGGGGTACCAGCCGGAAGAGCATTACGGGCAGCGCGCTGTTTGCAAAATCCAGCGTATAGATGAGCTTTCCGCGCTCCGTTTCAAACGGCATCTCCGTCTGTGTGCCGTCCGGGGCAATGCGCACAAGCTTTTTGCCTTCCAGCAATCCGGCGGGCAGCGCGAGCCTTACCCGGCCGGTGGGCTGCGTCAGGCTGCCTGCGGTTTCAAAGGCCACGCTCAGGTATTCCCCATTCGTCCGTGCGGTCACATCCTCCGCAGAAAGACTGCCGCTGTTAGCCCACGCCGTTGCCGCTTCGATCTTTTCCAGCTGCGCGGCGTTTTCTGCCTGCCCGCACACGGGGCAGAAGGTCAGCGTTTCGCCTTCCGCAGTGCGGAAAGTAAACTTCCGGCAATCCGTGCTGCCAGTGTGCGCGCAGCCATCTCGCAGACAACTGGCGCTTTGAGAGCCGGTTCCGTTCGGGGACCATGCACCGAACTGGTGTCCCAGCTGATCGGTCGGGTCTGCGGTGTAGCTGTCTTTGCAGCGGGAGCAGGTAAAAACAGTATAGCCGTCTGTTTCACAGGTAGGCTCTACGGTAACAGCCTGATAATCATGGTTCAGTGCGGGCAGTTCCGCATAGGTGGTATAGTCACAGCGGGAGCAGGTTTCGTAGGCGTTCCAGCCGATTTCCGTGCAGGTGGGGGCTTTTGCTGCGTGCTGCTCCAAATCATGGTTCAGCGCGGGCAGCTCTGTGCGGGTGGTATAGTCGCAGCGGGAGCAGGTTTCGTAAGCATCCCAGCCGGGTTCCGTACAGGTAGGAGCTTTTGCTGCGTGCTGCACCAGAGCATGATTCAGTGCGGGCTGCTCCGCATAGGTGGTATAGTCGCAGCGGGAACAGGTTTCGTAAGCGTCCCAGCCCTTTTCCGTACAGGTAGGGGCTTTTGCGTCGTGCTGCTCCAAATCATGATTCAGTGCGGGCAGCTCCGCATAGGTGGTATGGTCGCAGCGGGAGCAGGTTTCGTAAGCATCCCAGCCCTTTTCCGTACAGGTAGGGGCTTTTGCTGCGTGCTGCACCAAGTCGTGACCGCCGTCGTACCGCCCTCCGCAAGTGGTGCACGTTCCCGGCCTGATGCAGGTCGCGCGGCTGTCGCCGCCGCAGGGTACGTTCTCTTCTTTTGCGTCGCAGTTGGGGTTCGTGCATATGCGGGTGTGCGTGCCGTCGCCGTTAGGATTCCACTCGCCCCATGCGTGACCGGGGATGTCGTATTCCGCGCCGCATTTTTTACAGATTTTGCCCTCGGTGCAGGTGGGACCTTGGGTACCGCCGCTATGTACCTGTAAATGCGTAATATTGCCATCCTTGTGGCAGTTCTGGCATTCAGTTACATAAACCCTATGATAGGTCGAATCATATTTTTCGTATCTGCGGGCCTCACGTTCTTCCCTAATCCCACAGAAGGCGCAGTGCACCGGGACTGTTTCTGCCGCCGCTTTTAACACGATCCCCGGTATCAGGCACACCATTGCCAGCACCGTCAAACACCAGATCAGCCATTTTTTCATGTTACTCCCTCCTTGTCATCAAACCTTGTTATCCTTTCAGATCAAACTGCACGGACAGCGATGCAAGCACGGCATCTACCACCTTCCGCGCCTGGGCAAGCATATCGATCTCCGCCACAAAAGCGATGACCTGCTCGCGCTCCTGCGCGGGGACCTGCAGCGCACTCAGGCTCATGCTCAGATAACGCCGTATTTTGCGCTCCAGCGTAAAGTAGGGGTCGCACCGCCGTGCCATGTAGCCGCGCATCATGCCAGCCGTGCCCAGCTCCATCTCATAGAAGTCGCACTCGGCGCACCCGGGCAGATACGCGCTGAACGCCGCCTGCAGTTCGGCCGTGGTGCTGCGGTGGATGATCTCCGCCGTGGCGGGGAAGGTGTACGCTTCCACATAGATATC
>OCPT01001513.1_pt1 | contig 12936 bp, 13 predicted proteins | sample 1538741 | NCBI WGS metagenome assembly OCPT01 (sample SAMN04571723, study PRJEB22368) | human gut metagenome | biome: human gut; material: stool | host: Homo sapiens | place: Luxembourg | collected 2012-12-06 | reverse complement strand
TTATGAGACTTGGTTATGTAGTATGTTAACTACCTGTATTTAATAGTCGTTTATTTTAACAACTCATCTAGTCTATCATATTTAGAAATAAAAAGACAGAAAATAACGTTTTAAAACCGCCTTCAATTTGAGAAGACGGTTTCACTCACTAATTATTATTTATGGACCAACCAACGTAGATAGCGGGCCAAGACCAAACAAAGAATTACACTACCGATAATGATGAAAATCCAGGCCGGACTGACAGTCATAAACGGTAAAGGAACATTCATCCCAAAGAAACCTGTAATAACGGCAAGTACTCCCAAGAGTACCTCAATAATGGTCAAATTACTCAAGTTGTTGTTCAGGTTGTTGTTTAGGATATTATTATAAGAACCTGATAGTTGCTGTAAGACCTTAGAAATGAGGTCCGTCATGGCTACTAACTGTCTAGCTTCAATCATCGCATCATCAAACTGTTCTTTTTCGACCTCATTGAGACGACGATAAATGGCGTGCCCCTTGATGTGTTCCAATAGAAGACGGTTTTGTGTAGCGGCAGCCACCAAATAGACCATGCCTGTTTCCAAATCTGAAAGGTCGTAAAGATTCTTACTAGTCGTAGTCTGTCTTAGACGTCGACTAACCTCATCTTTTTGCTGATCCAAACGTTCAATGACAGGATAATAAGCATTTGAAATCATCTCAAGCCCTGCAAAGAGCAATTTATAAATGGATAAATCCTCATGGTTATCCACATAGTCTTCCATTTTGCTAATCACATAAGCATTATCCTCATTACTAATGGTCACCAAACGCGTATCTTGTACAATAAAGGTCAGAGGAATGGTTTCATAGTATTCCTTGTCCTTCTCAAGAGCCAGAACATTATAGATAAAAGTGATTGTTCCATTCTCACGGTTGTAGTCCATGTGAGCTCGTTCATTTTTATCCAAGGCATACTCTATGGTTTCCTGGTCAATATCATACTTGGTATAAAGGTAGGATTGCTCAGAAATAATATCTGAGTCAATATTAATCCAGTGACGCTTATAACCCAGTTCTTTTTCAATAAACATTTTTCTTCCTCATTACTCTAGCACTGCTGCTGCCAAAGCTTGTTGAATTTCAAAGACGTTATTATCACTCTTAAATTGAAGGACCTCTGCGGGCTCAAGTGCTGATGAAATCCAAATCTTAAGTTCAGCATCTAGGTCAAAGTGCCCCGAGCTCTCTACAGTGAAACGAGAGATTGAGTGATAAGGGATAGACTTGTAAGAAGTCTTCTTCCCTGTAACACCTTGTATATCGACTAAAATCAAGCGCTTCTCTGTAAAGACAATCAAGTCACGAACAAGGGCATAGGCTAACTCCACCTGTTCACCTGGAATTAAGATGCCTTCCAATTGGCGCTCAACCTTATCATTATCTTTTTTAGATGCGTTGCCAAGCAGTCCTGAAAAAAGTCCCATAGTTGTTTCTCCTTTTTTATTGTAAAGATAATCCTTGCTTTAACTATACCACAATTTTAGGATTTCAGACACTTGCAGAAATGGGTTTCTGGTAGTACAATTAAGGAGTCACAAGAGGAGCAATTGCTGAGAATGGCTAGCTTGAATTTTTCTTCAAGACTTGCCTAAACTCTTACCACCTGATCAGGTTAGGACCTGCGTAGGGATGTGTCTCAAAATAGATTGAAATAGAAGAACTTCTATGACAACGTTTTGATGTGGCAAAAATAGCCAATCAAGACGATTGGTATAGGAGGTTTTTTTATGTCGAAAACAAGTATTCGACCAATGATTGAGGTTGCCCTTTTTGCAACCATTGCTTATATCCTGGACCTAGTTACTCAGCCCATGTCACTAGGCCCTTGGATTTCCCTTTCCTTTAAGATGGTGCCCATCTTTCTCCTCAGTTTTCGCTGGGGCTTAAAAGCTGGTGCTATGGGCGGTCTTATCTGGGGGTTACTTCAAGTTGTTACAGGGCAAGCCGCCGGTGGTTGGCTGACCTTGACACAAGGTTTTCTGGAGTACTTTGTCGCCTTTAGTCTGATTGGTATCAGTGGTGTGGTCAAACCAGCCCTTGATAAAGCCATTAAACAAGACAATAAAGTCAAGTCTCTGATGTATATCACTTGGGGGATTCTGCTTGGTAGCTTTGCTCGTTACCTCATTCACTTTATAGCCGGTGTCATCTTTTGGGGAAGTTATGCCCCTAAGGGACAAAGCACTTATCTCTATTCACTCATTGTCAATAGCTCATCTTTCCTAGGAGAAACATTGGCAAGCCTTATTGTTTTCTTCGCCCTGCAACGATTCCTAGGCAGATTACTCAATACGGAAAAATAAAAGAAACCATAGGACAGTCTTTAGTGGCAGTCCTATGGTTTTTCTTGTTTTTAAAAGATATTACGACACGAAGTCAGACGAATCCATATTATTCAGCTGACGTAGTTAGTGAGACGGCTAGCTAGCCACAAGATAGGGGCTAGCGTCAAAAGATGAACGATTTACATAAACTATACATAGTATTACGACATGAGAAAACGGAAACGATTATTTTCCGTTTTCGAGTTAGTAAGGAACTTAGCCACGGTCTCATAGTATGTAGTGTAGATATCATTATTAAGATATTACGACACGAAGTCAGACGAATCGATATTATTCGTCTGACGTAGTTAGTGAGACGGCTAGCGTCAAAAGATGAACGATTTAAAATCGTCATCTTTTGTGCCGTATTACATCTTCTCTTCCAATGTCACATCTGGATATTTGTCCGCAAACCAACGGAGGGCAAAGTCATTTTCAAAGAGGAAGACTGGTTGGTCAAAGCGGTCTTTGGCCAAGATATTTCGGCTTGATGACATGCGTTCATCGAGGTCCTCAGGTTGAATCCAACGCACAGTCTTTTTACCCATTGGTGTCATAACTACTTCGGCATTGTATTCATTTTCCATACGATGTTTGAAGACTTCAAACTGAAGTTGACCAACGGCACCAAGCATGTATTCACCTGTTTGGTAATTGGTGTAGAGCTGGATGGCTCCTTCTTGCACCAATTGTTCAATTCCTTTATGGAAGGACTTCTGCTTCATGACGTTTTTAGCAGAAACTTTCATGAACAACTCTGGCGTAAAGGTTGGTAGTGGCTCAAATTCAAATTTGTTTTTACCTACAGTAAGAGTATCACCAACCTGGTAAGTTCCTGTATCGTAAACACCGATAATATCTCCAGCCACGGCATTTTCGACATTTTCACGGGATTCGGCCATGAACTGAGTGACGTTAGAGAGCTTAGCTCCTTTACCAGTACGTGTTAGATTAACACTCATACCACGCTCAAATTCACCAGAAACGATACGAACAAAGGCAATACGGTCACGGTGACGTGGGTCCATATTGGCTTGGATTTTGAAAACAAAACCAGAGAAATCCTTGTTGAGAGGATCAATCTCGTCACCATCCACTGTCTTGTGACCATGTGGTTCTGGTGCAAATTTGAGGAAGGTATCGAGGAAGGTTTGAACCCCAAAGTTAGTAAGGGCAGAACCGAAGAAGACCGGTGTCAATTCACCAGCTAAAATAGCTTCCTCAGAGAATTCATTACCCGCTTCTGTCAAGAGTTCAATATCTTCTTTAGCTTGCTCATAGAATGGGTTGTTGGCAAAAAGAGTATCACCATCTTCAATCTTGGCAAAGCGCTCGTCACCTTTATAGAGCTCCAAGCGTTCGTTATAGAGGTCATAAAGTCCTTCGAAGGCTTTACCCATACCGATAGGCCAGTTCATTGGGTAGCTGGCAATACCAAGCACTTCTTCCAACTCTTCCAAGAGGTCAAGTGGCTCACGTCCATCACGGTCCAATTTGTTCATGAAGGTGAAGACAGGAATACCACGGTGTTTGACAACTTCGAAAAGTTTTTTGGTTTGGGCCTCGATACCTTTGGCTGAGTCAACGACCATGACGGCAGCATCAACCGCCATAAGGGTACGGTAAGTATCTTCTGAGAAGTCCTCATGCCCTGGGGTATCAAGGATATTGACACGTTTGCCGGCATAGTCAAACTGCATCACAGATGAGGTTACTGAGATACCACGTTGTTTCTCAATATCCATCCAGTCTGATGACGCTGCTGCTTGCCTACGGCACGACGACGATTTCCGGTTTTCTTACCTTTTACGGTACCAGCTTCACGGATTTCACCCCCAAAGTAAAGCAATTGTTCAGTGATTGTTGTTTTACCAGCATCGGGGTGAGAGATGATGGCAAAAGTACGGCGTTTTTTGATTTCGTCTTGAATGCTCATAGTTTTCTTTCTTCTTTAAAAATTATCTTTTTGTTACTTTTCCTTAGTGGTATGGATGTCAGCAGCTTCTTTGTAAATCTCAAAAATCCCATGTCCCAGAGCTACCAATAGCAATAGGGGTTTTACCAGAACGAAAAGCAAGATCGTTGTAGCTCTTCTTTCAGAAAATTTCTGTCTTTTGAAAGCTACATTTGTTGTCAAGGCTTGCGATAATTCTCGCAGGCACAGCACTTTTATTATATCCAAATTACAGTTTGAAAGCAATTCTGAAAGCGTTTTGTGTTAGAATAAAACAAATAAATGAAGAAACACGCTATCAACTTTCTGATAGCGTGCTTTGTCAATTTATTTAATATTTCTCTTCAAATTGCTCCAGACCTTTTTTCAGGATTATCATGAGAATAATCAGAGCTCCTGAAACAGCAAGGTATTTGACAAGTAAGGGAGTTCCCATAATAAATGGTGTGTGTTTAAGCATGCCATAGTTTCCACCGATGGTCTGATTAACTATTACCAAAGCTAGATTTAGTAATAAGGTAGCCACCACAATCAGCCGCTTGCTGATGGGATGGATTTTATAACTGTTAAAAATGACATTGAGGCTATTGACCAGTAGGGCATAGTGGCCAAATAGGAAAGAGAAGCCTGTGATATGTGGAAACTCATAGGGATCAAATACTGGATAAATCAATGCACAGTAAGTCCCGACAACTCCCATAATAGCAAAATAGCTCTTTATTCTACTATTTTTCAGGAGGAGAACAGCAAACATGGCCATGCGGCAATGGTAAAGGGGCAGACTAATGTAAAGTGGAAAGCCCTGCCAGAGGTACCAAGTATAGAGGGCAAAGAGTTGAATGGCTTGAATAGTGAGAAAGGTCCAACGCCATATCTTATTCTTATACCAACGCCAGCTCAAGTAACTCAGAAGTACCATCGCCAAAAGCATAAGCAGATAATAGGGCAAAGGTATCTGAGGTGGATGAGTTTGGGTGGTTGTCAAAAAATTCTTCATTCTCTTCTCCTGCTGAAATTACTATGCCTGCTATTATATCAAATTTCAGGGTAAAGCAAAAACCTGCTTTAGAGAGCAGGTTAGAGAACTTAATTCTTAGCTTGTAATTCTTCCACGACCTTGGCTAGGTTCATAGAGTTAGAGCCCTTGAGCAAGATTTGATCGTGCTCGCCTAGGCTTTCTTTGATTTGCTTAACCATAGCGTCAAATTGGTCTTCATCAGCTGTCTTCTTGAAATAATAAACATGACCAAGAGGGAACATTTGGCTAGCAAGTTGCGACAATTCTGCAATATCCTCACCGTAGAAAATCACCGTATCAATAGCATCTGGTGTCAGACTTAGTATCATCTGCGTGTGAAGTTGCACAGACTGTTCACCGAGTTCTTTCATATCAGCTAGGACAGCGATTTTCTTGCCTCCTTCATTCTTAGGAATGGCTGAGAAGGTCTCCAAAATGAGCTTCATAGCTGTTGGATTGGCATTGTAGACGTCGGAAAGAATATCAGCACCATTGGCTGCTTTTTTCCATTCGGTACGGTTCTTTGTAAGCTGCAAGTTAGCAAGAGCTGAGAGGATATTTTCCTCAGTTACACCCAAGTGTTTTGCGACATAGGCAGCAACCATGGCATTTGTGGCATTGTATTTTCCAGTGACTGGCAAGGTAACTTGTCCGTCTAGGAAGTTTGTTGAGAAGGTGAGGTGGTCTTTGAACTCTGTCAACTCAGAGACCGTAAGCTCCGCACCATCCCCAAAGCGTACCACGTCAAGATTGCTTGGCAAGAATGGATCGACGATAGGATCACTAGGTACAAGTAAGAGGCTACCATCTGGCATACCGTCTTGCATTTGCATTTTACCTTGAGCAATCTTGTCACGGCTACCAAAGAATTCCAAATGAGCCTCTCCGATTAAGGTAACAACAGCTGTTTTTGGCTTCGCCAAGATTGACAAGAGGTGAATGTCTCCCATGTGGTCTTGCCCCATCTCAAGGACGATTTTCTCCGTATCATCAGGCATGTGGAGGGCTGTATAAGGAAGACCAATCTCATTGTTGTAATTACCTTGGGTCTTGTAAGTACGATAGGTTGTGGCCAAGATATCATGAATCATGTCCTTGGTCGTTGTCTTACCGTTAGAACCAGTCACAGCAATAACGTCAACACCGGTCTTTTCAAGATAGTAGGCAGCCAGTTTTTGGAAGGCTTCAAGAGCATCATCGACTAGGATGTGGGCTTGATCAGCTGGCAATTCTTTTTCTGTGAATGTCGCTAGAGCACCATTGTCAAAGGCTGTTTGGATAAAATCATGTCCATCACGCGCACCTTTTAGTGGCAAAAAGAGGTCACCCGCTGTAATCTTACGGCTATCAAACTCAATCTGGTTAATGGCAACATCTTCATAGGCTGTGACATCATTTTTAGCGCCAACAACCTTGGCAATTTCATGGAGTGTCAGTTTCATCTTAAAATCCTCTGTTTTATTTTTACAAGTCTGGCAAGAAATAAGATTTTCTTGCCCGCAATCACTCCCAATTATATCACAAATCAGGCTAGCTTTTGCTTGGGAGATGAATTTGTTACAATGGTTGATGAAAGGATTAGGCATGACAAAGAAAAAATTAATCAACCTCTCTAAAGGAGAGGAAAATATAAATAGAGACTGCCAAAGTATTGAGGAACCCAAAGGATGGCGCTTTGATTGGAGAAAGATAATCCCACTAGAGCCAACATCTGAATTGATTATCTTAGTGCTGCTAGCACTGCTTTATGGTGGATTTTATTATTACAAGCACTATACGGTCAATGAAAGCAATATCTACGGACTTTGGCAATCCGAAAACCACACGCTAGCCATTTCCTATGAACACATCCGTAGACATGGTGATACGAATTGGCAAGTCGTCCAGGATGGCAAAACGATAATCAATGTTGCAGATACTCGTACTATCAAAAAAATGAATGACGGAACACTCCATATTGAGGTCTATGCTCCAGAAAATATCCTCTCAAAACTTCCTCAAAAAGGCGGTTACAATTACTTGGAAATGTATGTACGAAAAGGGAATCTCCTAACTTATGATGGCGAGTCCTACAAGCGTATCAATTCTGGAAACAAGACTATTACTTGGAAAGATGGTTCTACCAGCCCTTATGGTGAACGGAAAACCAAACTATCTACAATTGTTCAAACTATCTATCGTGGAATTCTGGGACTAGGCTTCTTTCTTGTTATTTTAGAGGCTCGACAAAAGAGGAGAGAAAAACTCAATGAGACACCAAACAAACAGAAAATACGCTGACCGAAAGAAACTCAATCGAAAGTATCACTCAAAAAAAGCATATCGAAAAGAACAAAAACGTAAAACGGGATGGCGAGCACGCTGGGATAAATTTACAGACCGTCTAGTCAATGTGTTTATGATATGTTTCCTACTCATGATACCGATTTTCATCGTCTATATGATTTTCTTTGACGATGGGGTTTATAAAGATGGTATCTACGGTCTGTGGCAATCTGAAAATCATCAGCTTGCCATATCATATGAAGATGGTTCAAAGGGAAGTAAGCGTGATTGGGATATTGTTCAAGATGGAAATGTCCTCATTAAAAATGCACGCGTTGATGATATTAAACGCTTAGAGGATGGGACCCTCTACATTGAAGTTTATGCCAAGGAAAGTCTGTTTTCAGACCTTCCCACAAAGAACGGCTACAACTATTTAAATATGTATGTCCGTAAAGACAATTACTTGACCTATGATGGTGAATCCTACAAACTGATTGATGATGAAAACAAGAGCATTACCTGGAAAGATGGTTCAAAATCCCTTTATGGTCAACGAATAACCTTGTTTGATCGTCTGAAACCTTATATCGTATTTGGATTTATTGGCTCTATGATTTTGTATGTCATTTTTGTCGATTGGAGAATAAAAAGAAATCTAAAAAGGAAAAATAGGCTAAATGAGGCATCTACTAAAGAGAAAATACGCTGACCGACAGAAAATTAATATAAGTGACCATTCACAAAATGAATATCGAAGAACACAAAAGTACAAAACTGGATGGCGAGCACGTTGGGGTAAATTCAAAGGCCGTTTAGTCAAGATTTTGAGTATTTGTTTTCTAATCATGGTACCTATAGTCAACATCTATATTAGATTCTTTTATGATGGTATCAGTGAAAATAGTATCTACGGGCTATGGCAGTCTGAAAACCACAAGCTTGCTATTTCCTATAACGAAGGAGGAAGAAGTCGTAAGTACGATTGGGAGATTGTACAAGATGGAAAACTCCTTATCAAAAATGCTCGAACTCAGAAAATTAAAGGTCTTAAAGATGGAACCATCTACATTGAAGTTTACGCCAAGGAAAGTTTGTTTTCAGATCTTCCCACAAAGAACGGCTCTAACTATTTGAATATGTATGTACGGAAGGAACATTATTTAACTTATAATGGTGAGTCCTACAAAAGGATTGATGATAGGGACAAAACCATTACTTGGAAAGATGGCTCTACCTCGGTCTATGGTGAACGCAAAACTCTTTATGATTATATTGACTCTTTTCTTTTTTGGGGAATGGTGGGAACCGCTTTCTTGTCAATTATTGTCATTGGGTGGAGAAACATAAAAAGCAAAAAGGTGAGAAAAAAATCACCCTAAAACAAAAATAAAACCACTCCTGCTTCTAGCTGAGCTAGATATAAGCAGGAGTGGTTGTTTTATTCTTGTTAAGCAAGACTTCCCCTTAGAGAGGAATTAGTCTTATTTCACTTCGCCACCTTCAACCACGAGGTCATCAGCTTTAGCTGCATCACCGTAAGTTGGGTGAAGTGTTTTTTCATAATCTTTGTGGAAGAAATTCTCTTCGCCAAGTTTCTTAATGTCTTTATTGATAAAGTCAAGGAGTTCTTTGTTACCTTTTTGAACGGCTGGGGCAATAGTATCTGGGTTACCAAGCGATGTGATTCCAACTTCGTAACCTTTATTTTCTAGAGCCCAAGCAAGAACTTCTGTATTATCTGTTGAGAAGGCATCGCCACGACCATCAAGGAGGGCTTGGTAAGCGTCGCTATATTGGTCATACTTTTGCAATTTGATATTTGGGTAGTTCTTTTCAAAATAAGTTTCAGCAGTTGTTCCTTTAGTAACAATCAAAGTCTTACCTTCAAGCTCTTTAACGTCCTTAATGACCTTGTCTTTAGGTGACACCACACCGATTGAGACTTTCATATAAGGAAGGGCGAAGTCCACTTGTTTCTTACGTTCATCAGTTACTGTGAAATTGGCAAGCGTAATATCTACCTTGTTTGAAATCAAGAATTCTGCACGGTTGGCCGCATCTACTGAGACGTATTTGGGTTTAACACCCAAGTCTTTAGCCAAACGGTTACCAAGTTCAATATCGTAACCTTGGTAAACACCCTTGTTATCTACATAACCGAAAGGTTTCTTGTCCGCAAAAACGGCGATACGGAGTTCACCACTCTTCTTAATTTCTTCAATGGTACGTGCTTTGGCTGTTGATTTACCAGAGCTACTGTTACTTGAGCAAGCAGTCACTGCCACCAAGGCAAAGACGAGGGCTAATAGGGCAAAAATTTTCTTTGTTAATTTCATAAATATCTCCTAAAATATTATATTTTTTACTAAAAACAATGGGTTACAAATAGGCACCAAACTGGCTGAAGTCAAAGACATTGAGGAACTCTTGAGCTCGCTGTGTCTTTGGATGATTGAAGAATTCTTCAGCAGTCCCTTCCTCAGCGATGACACCTTTATCCATAAAGATAATACGGTCAGCGATGGCACGCGCAAACTGAAGCTCATGGGTTACAATCAACATGGTACGCCCTTCTTGAGCGAGGTCATTGATTAATTCCAAAACTTCACGAACCATCTCAGGGTCAAGCGACGCCGTCACTTCGTCGAAGAGAATAACTTCAGGATGCATGAGCAGTGAACGGACAATGGCTACACGTTGCTTTTGACCACCTGACAGTTGTCGCGCAAAGCTATGCTTCCTGTCCAGAAGTCCCACACGGTCCAAGAGGTTCTCAGCCTCCGCAATGACTTCTTCCTTGTTACGCCCTTGAGCTTTGACCGGCCCCAAAATCAGATTTTGCAGGATGTCCAAATGCGGGAAGAGGTCATAACTTTGAAAGACCATTCCGATTTTCTGACGAATCAGGTGAAAATCCTTCTTGCTACCAGTGATAGACTTGCCATCCAGGAGAATATCCCCTCCTTGAATAGTCTCCAAGCCATTGATACAACGTAGTAGGGTCGATTTCCCACAACCTGAGGAACCCAGGATAACAACGACTTCACCTTGTTTAACATCCAAGGAGATGCCTTTGAGAATCTCATTGTCCCCAAAGGACTTTTTCAAATCCTTGATTTGTAAAATGCTTTCTGTCATCTTAATTCCTCCAACGATTTTCAAGATAAGTAGACAGCTTAGATACTGGGTAACAAATGGCAAAATAAAGAATCAAAATCGTGCCATAAATCCAGAAAGAAGCTGTTGGAATAGTCAGGCGGTTACTGTCGATAATCTGCTGACCAACCTTGGTCACCTCTACTACGCCAATCAAAACCACCAAGGACGTAGTTTTAATCATACGTGTCACCAGGTTAATAGCCTGAGGCAACAAGCGACGCAAGACTTGCGGAATAATCACATAGGTATAGAGTTGGCCATTGGTCAAGCCAAGGGCCCTTCCGCTCTCAAACTGGTGTCTAGGTAGCGACGTGATTGACCCACGCACCAAATCACCCATCTCAGCCGTTCCCCAAAGGGTAAAGACGATAATAGCCGATAGCTCGCCTGAGATATTGATGTTAAAATTCCTAGCCAAACCAAAATAAACAATAAAGAGCAAGACTAACTGGGGCATGATACGAATAAATTCCAGATAAATACGTGACAAAAAACGTACAATCTTAGATTTCGAAGTCATGACAATTCCAAAAAGGGTTCCTAGTAAAAGGGACAGAAGCACCGAAACGATGGAAATTCCAATAGTTACGCCTAAACCTTGTAAGATACGTAGGAAATTATTCCCTTGAAGAAGAACCTGAAAGCCCGAATCCTGCATAGCGTAACCTCCTTTCAATCCAACTAAAGACTAGAGAAATCGGTAGCAACATCAAGAGATAAGCCACCACCAACATGCCTAGAGCCACATCGGTTTCGTAGTAAAGACCAATCAAATCCTTAGCCACATACATCAAATCCGCCAAGGCTACCGCTGAGAATACTGACGTTTCCTTGATAAGGAAAATAACGTTAGCACTAAATGACGGTAACGCCACAGCTACTGCCTGAGGAAGGACCACATAGCGAAAGACTTGGAATGGCGTCAAACCAATAGACAGGCCTACTTCATGTTGGGTCTGACTAACAGCCTCTAGACCACTTCGGAAGGACTCCGCCATATAGGAACCACCCAAGAAAATCAAACCTACCACAGCACAAGCCTCTGAGGATAGAACCAAACCTATACGAGGCAAGCCAAAGTAGAGAAAGAAGAGCTGAATCAAGAGCGGCGTATTACGAGATAGCTCAATATAAGCCGTCGAAAGCTGACTCAAAACCGGCACTCGATAATGACGAATAACACTCACTACCAAGCCCAAAAGGAAGGAACCAAGAATCCCCAGAACGGCAATATGTAAAGTTAAAAAGAATGCCTTCTGATAAAAGGGCAAATACTGTTGAACAATGGACCAGTCCAAAACTTACCTCCTCAAAACAAGATACAAAAGGCGTATAGAATTCCGTAAGCAAATAGGAAACTGACGGCGTGTGCGGGCACACTAGGAAGTTTATCTTTTGCTCTAGGAATTTAGCCTGTGTTCAATTCTACAAGATACAAAGGGCGTAGAAAATTCCGTAAGCATTCACTGCCATCTACTTCTAGCCCTTTGACCCTTCTCTCGCATTTGAAAAGCACAGCTTCACAAAACACGAATGAATTGCTCTATTTCATTTGAAACGTTAGATTTATTCTACCACCTGTTAGATTATTTGGATAATATGTATTTTTTATCGAGGTGATAAAGAAAAGATATAAATAAAATCTAGATTTCTGTAAAGAAAAAAACACCTCAGTCTCAGAGATTTCTCCGAGACTAAGATGTCTGTGTTCTAGATACTATTTCTTAAATCAAATGGCTTTCACGTTTGTCGAACATTTCTTGTCCCAAGGCTACCAATTCCTTGATAAGGTCTGAGTAAGAAAGTCCCATATTTTCCCAAAGAAGTGGATACATTGACCATTGGGTGAAACCTGGCATAGTGTTAAGCTCGTTAAGGTAGATGGCTCCATCCTCTGTCAGGAAGAAATCACAGCGAGCAAGACCGCAACCACCAAGGGCACGGAAGGCCTTGGCCGCATAGGCACGCATTTGCGTCATGACTTCTGCAGGCACGTGAGCTGGGATGTCCATGGTGATTTTATTGTCAATGTACTTGGCTTGGTAATCATAGAAAGCCACGTCTTTGACTACTTCACCTGGATCTGTCGTTTTGATATTTGTATTACCAAGGATACCAACTTCGATTTCACGGGCAACCACACCTTGCTCGATTAAGATACGGCTATCATATTTGAGAGCCAG